>Ga0256407_10001505_pt1 | contig 48582 bp, 47 predicted proteins | sample RumenRJG_04DNA_FD_193489 | JGI IMG/M metagenome (GOLD analysis project Ga0256407, IMG submission 193489) | Bovine rumen microbial communities from Lethbridge, Alberta, Canada - RJG_04 | ecosystem: Host-associated > Mammals > Digestive system > Stomach > Rumen | place: Canada: Alberta...
TCGATATTTTTGAGATACTCTTCTTCAATTTTGTCCCAAGGCATTTTTCGGCTGAGCTTCACCCATCTGTTTTCGGACGAGAGCCTCTCCGCGAACGGAGCGTAAAAGCCTTCCAATGTCATTTGTGAACTGTTTTCGTTGATGTACATACCTCAACACCCCTCAGATTTGCTGTTTTTTTATAGAACGTCCCGGTTTTGGGGTCATCCGCTATATGAGTATTATACCATATCTTGTGGATGAATGATAGAGGATATTTTATATATTGTGGTTTTTCGCTGTCGGAGAGCTTTTTCAGCAGAGCCTATATACTTAGAATACAAGGATTACATATATCGAACCTGTATTTTGTATCTCAAGGATTATCATTTGGCAGAGGATTGCACTCAGAATGTATTTATTAAAGTGTATAGAAAGCAAAAATCTTATAAAGGAAAATCATCCTTAAAAACGTGGATAACCCGTATATGTATAAACTGTTGCCGTGATATGCTGAGAAAACGAAAGGCTGAGGAGAATCTTGACGAAAGTTTACAGGAAGATGAATCAGACCATACAAAAAAACTGATTGTTTCCGAAGCCGTTATATCGTTACCTTTGCAGTTTCGAGAGGTCGTTATTCTTTATTACTATCGTGAGTTTACAATGAAAGAGATAGCTGAAATCACTCATACTAAGATTCCGAATGTTGAATATCGAATCCGCAGGGCTAAAGAATTACTCAAAGAAAGGTTAGGAGATGATTTTTGTGAGTAGAATCAAAAATATGCTTGAATCCGAGCTTAATTGTTTTGAATATAATACCGATATTGAAGCAATAAAAAGGAGTGAGGCTCAGCTTCAAAAGCGACGTAAAAAAGTGTTTTTATCCATTTCCTCGTTTATATTTGTTATTATAGTGGTATCTGCGTTTTTGATCATACCTAATTCTAAAAACAAAAAAGAAACTGCAATCAACAATAACGGGCATTCATTTTTCATTGTAGCATCCGCTTTGGATGCTGAAACAAATAAGCCTTTAGTTAAATTGACAAATTCAAAAACTATTCCCCAAAAGGATATTATTTTAATGCAAATCAGATTTGCCTGCACATATTATGTGCACGGTGATCCTGAATTAGAAGGCAGCTATGAGATGGGTGATAAAAGGCTGGGTGAGATCTTTGCCAATGATAATCTTACGATAAATAAGTCTTTTACAAGAATGGGTAATAATTCTATCTGGATAGAGGGAGAAGATATTAAAAAAGTTGAATACACAGCACAAAACGGAATGATTTATTATTGGGAAGATAATAATCAGGATAAGACCGTAACTCTTGAGGGAGAAACTATCTATTCTGACGGTAAAGAAGTTAGCTGGCTCCCTCCGGAAGAACTAACAACGTGGATGGAATACGAAAACACCACCAACAAGCCTGTTGATTTTTCTAAAGCACCGCAGGATACCATCACGATTACCGCAACCTATTCTGACGGAAGTACAGCCACGCGCAAGTTGAAACTCTACTTTAACCAATATGGCTATCTAGTGATAGAAAGCGAGGATGGCACAAAATATAACGATTGTGAAATGGATGGTTATAAGAAGTGGAAATCCAATGTTACCTACAACGAAAACGGTGAAGAGGTTGCCTGGGATTATAACGGCAGAGCTAAGGATTAAAACATAAAAAATTTATTGAATAATACAGCCATCAAGCAGGAACGTCTCCCACTTGATGGCATTTTCTATTGCCATGTTTTCGTAATCGTGGTACAATATTAGTGTAATTTTGATATCAGAAATGCTTATTGAAGGTTGAACTTATGAAACTACCAACAATTCTTGAAGCAGAAAAGCTACTAACCGAAGCTGAACAACGTAACCCCGGCGTTTGGATCGGGCATAGTAAAACAACAGCGTTTTGTGCAAGAGCGATTGCAGAACAATGTAATAACCTCAATGCCGATACTGCCTATATCCTCGGCTTACTGCACGACATTGGTAGGCGTGAGGGTATAACGGATATGCGGCATATTATTGATGGCTACCAATTTATGAAATCGCTTGGCTATGACATTTGCGCTCGCATATGTCTGACGCATTCATTTCCGTATAAAGACATTCGCTCCTATAACGGACAAAACGATTGCACAGCGGAGGAAACCGAGTTTATCAAGAGTTTTCTTGATAATATAGAATACGATGATTACGACAGACTGATCCAGCTCTGCGACGCTCTCGCTCTGCACGACGGTGCAACCTATATTGAAAAACGACTTGTGGACGTCGTGATACGCAGAGGATTTAATGACCTCACAATTCCGAAATGGAAGGCGTTTCTTGAACTGAAAGACTACTTTGATAAGAAAACCGGAACAGATATTTATAATCTGATTGGAGTTTAATATGCTAAATCAACTTCCCGTTTGGGAGAAACTCGCAAAAGTTATCATTTGGAAACAGATCGGCGAATTGAAAGGTAAAACGATTCTTGATTTCGGAAGCGGCGCGGGGATCACCGCCGATCATTTTGCTGCCGAAAATAATGTGATCGCTGTTGAGCCGTCGGAAGAAATGCTCGCTAAACAAGTAAACACAAACGGTTATCAGCAGATAATCGGAAGCACGGACGAATTGAAGAATCTGCCGAGCGAATGCTTCGACTATATCTTCTGTCATAATGTGCTTGAATACGTTGATGACAGAGAGGAAATCGTCCGCGAGTTTTATCGGCTGCTAAAGACAAATGGTAAGCTGTCAATCGTCAAGCATAACCGCAACGGCAGAGTAATGCAGATGGTCGTGTTGCTCAACAACTTTGATGAAGCAAACCACCTCCTCGCCGGTCACAACAGCAACGCCCAGCAGTTCGGCACGATCAACTACTATGATGACGGCGATATCGCCGAATGGTGCGACAGCTTTGTGTTGCGAGAATCCTTCGGATTAAGAACTTTCTGGGATTTACAGCAAAATCAGGAAATCCAAAAGGACAATGATTGGCAGAAAAAGATGATTGATATTGAAATGAGAGTTTCAAAGAATCCCGATTTTCAAAAGATTGCCTTCTTCCATCATTTGATATTTGAAAAACGAGGATAATACGAAATACAAAATTGAAAACTGCAAAGACGGCGACGCTGAATGTATCATCGACAGACTTGTAGAGTACAACCTTTCCCAAGTTCCTGCCCAGCAGGAAGTGTTGTTTGATACGCTCGACAAAAAGATAACCGACGATAACGGAAAAATCATCGCCGGTTGTATCGCTAAAATGTATTGTTGGAATGTCGCCTATATTGATACGCTGTGGGTAGACAGCAAATATCGAGGTAAAGGTTTTGGCACAAAACTGCTTGCCGAAATTGAGAAAACTGCCAAAGCCAAAGGCTGTTGCCTAATACACCTCGATACCTTCGATTTTCAGGCAAAAGAGTTCTATGAAAAGCACGGATACGAGGTGTTCGGTGTTTTAGGTGACTGTTCGAAGGGTCTGTCCCAAATTCTGTGTAAACTCTAAATCGCAGTGCAAAATAGAGCAAAAATTATTATTCTGGGGCGTAAGCCCCTTGTCAACATTATAAGCGGGAAACGGAATGCATGTCAAGGGCGGCGGCTCGAGCCGCCGTTCATTTTACCCTTGACGTGCAGGCCGTTTTCTGCTACTTGGGCTACTCGGGGAGCCTCTCCTCGAAGAAGATCGTCAGTTGGGCATAAATCTTGCTCCAATCCTGTCGGCGTCCCGTCCATTTTTTGGTAATGTCCGTCATCGCCAGATACAGCATTTTCAAAAGGCTGTCATCAGTCGGAAAAACGGACTTGGATTTTGTCACCTTGCGGAGCTGCCGGTTGAAGCCCTCTATGGTGTTGGTAGTGTAAATCAGCCGTCTGACCTCCTGTGGGAATTTGAAATAGGTGCTCAAATTTGCCCAGTTATCCCGCCAGGACTGCGAAATCTTGGGATACTTTTTGTCCCAGTGTTCCGCAAAAACATCCAGCGCGTTGAGTGCCGTTTCTTCATCCACGGCGGCATACACGGCTTTCAAATCAGCCATCAGTGCCTTCAAGTCCTTGTAAGACACATACTTGCTCGAGTTGCGTAGCTGATGAATGATACAATTTTGTATTTCCGTCTTGGGAAATACCGCCTCGATCGCAGATGAAAAACCGGTCAGATTATCCGTGCAGGCGATGAAAATGTCCTCTACACCGCGATTTTTCAGCCCGTTGAGCACTGTTGCCCAGAACTTGGCGCTCTCGTTTTCTCCGACCCACATACCTAATACATCTTTGCGACCATCCAGATTGATGCCGATGGCGATATAGACCGCTTTCTTGATGATTCGACCCTCGCTGCGCACATGATAATGGATGGCGTCCATGAATACAACCGCATAGATCGCCTCCAGAGGGCGCTGCTGCCATTCTCTTGCAATGGGAAGGATCTTATCTGTGATACGGCTTACTGTCGTGTCGGAGACTTCTACGCCGTAAATATCGCGGATATGTTCCTCGATATCTGAGGTTGTCATGCCTTTGGCATACATGGACAATATCTTTTCCTCAATATCCTGGCTGATGCTGGTCTGGTTCTTTTTCAGAAGCTGCGGCTCAAATTCTCCCTTTCTGTCTCGCGGAACTGATACCTCAACATCGCCGAAGCTGGTGCGCAGCGTTTTGCTGCTGTGACCGTTACGGCTGTTGTCCGTGTTCTTATTCTTGTAGTCATACTTCGTGTAGCCAAGCTCATCGTCCAATTCTGAATCCAAACCGTTCTCCATAAATTCAGCAATGGTTTCCTTGAATAGATTCTGAATATCCTCCATGCTGCTAATCTCGCTGATTTGTAATAGCTCACGGATTTTTTCTCTTCTCGCTTGTTCTTCCGGGCTGCGTTTTCTTCTGCTCATAATTTAAAACCTCCAATATGGTGCTTCTATTCTACACCATATCGGAGGTTTACACAATATTTGGGATGGTCTCTGTTCGAAAAAGCATTACTTTTTATAAATAATAATTACCCCTTTTCATATAACCAAATTGATTCATTCAATAAAATCATTGTTTGAAATGATTTTATTGGACAACTCATAATCCTTTTGCAATCTATCGGTAATACAGTCTGTACAATTTATGTACTCTAATTGTAGAAAGGATACAGATCTAATCAAATTGATAATTCTATTCTTTAGGTCTTCCTCAAAAACCAAAACTCTATTTTTGTCCATTAAGTAAAAACTGTCATTAAAATGATTTGGAAATAAGGCCTTATAAAAATGAACAGGTAAATAGTTGTCGTCATAATAATACTCATTCGTTGATTTAAAAAGTTTATACTGTTCCGGAAACTGTTTAAAATACCTTTTAAAACTAAAAAGTTGATGTGTTTTAAATCTCAGGTCGTTCTCAGCATCATTAAAATAGATAGCATTTTTGTTACCATTGCACATTTTTAAGTAATTATACCCTAATAAATGCGGTTTGTAACCTGTAATCAGATAATGATCTGGAATTTCTGCTTTACAAGTAGTATTAATCTTTCGGATAATATCTTTTGTTAGTTCAACTATTCGAACATTGTCATCGTTCATACAAGTGTATTTGGCTTTTAAAGCTATGTTAATTGATGCCTGATTTAATGGAAACATAAAATCAGAAACTGCCCTACCTGATTCTGACGCAGATAAATGCATATTACTTTTCTTCTGTCGATAAGAAGCGTTTAGTTGTTCAACAGTTACTATGCTTTCAATATAATGACGAAGTTTATATAATAATGGAGCAATCATACTCTCAAGAACAACATGAACATTGTTTAGTTTCAAATAATCAGAAAGTGCATAAATCTGTGAAGCAAATTGTTTTATTCCCTTTACATCATTAGTTATTTGATTATCATATATAATAAAGAAGTAGTGGCAAAATTTATTAGATAATTTTCCATTTAATGACAAAAAGCACCCAGAATAATGTCCTAAATGTAATCCATGTTCTGTAAATCTTGCTCCCGATACAGCAATTGCTTTATTCATTTATTTCACCACAACTCATAATAGTTTTTCAAATTCTTTAGTTGAAATATTTATGTCGAAATGCTTCACTTTTTCATCTTCAATCTCAAAGATACATACATTGCCCAAATCTAGTTGGATATAACCATAGAAGTCCTTAGGGTAATTAAAGTGCTTTCTTGCCAAAAATAATAAATAAGCAGTTAATGCAGATCTATGAATGACAAAAAGGGATAAGCTATTATTCTCTGCTTTTGCAATATGATTATTTATGTTTTCATAAACATGTCTCTCATATTCTTTAAGCGTTTCTTTTGAACCTTCATATACTATATCATATGAGTTAATAATACCTTTTCTATATAAAGTTAGCCTATGATAAAACTCACATTGTTCATTCATTACATCTATTTCTTTTTTTCCAGCATTAGTTCCAAAATTAAAGGATTGTACTCCATCAATAGCATGGACTTGACAATTTAACTTTTTAGATATTATTTCGGCTGTTTGCATACTTCGCAAAGACTTTGCAGAATAAACACTAATTTTTTTTATGTTCTTTTTGTTGCAATAGAGTTGAATGCTATCACCGATACTTGTCGCTTGATTAATGCCATTTACAGTTAAAATTTCGCTATTATCCATTTCTGGTGAAGAAAAACTCTTTTTAATATTTTTACCAGACTCTGCATGTCTGATTAATACAACTGTTATAGACATTATACAATCACACTTCCATCAATTTAAGATATTGACAAAGGAAATTCCCCATTAAATAACCTTTGACACATAATAGCAACAGTTAAATAATAGTTTTGGATTCTTGGAATGAAATCATTTTTTGTTACTACACGGTTTGAAGAACTCCAAAGATTATTATTTTTATCATAAACTATTCCATTCATTTTTGCATCCTCTATTTGATTGCTAAACAGGGATATTGCATCATCTAATTTCATCCACATTAAACCTGACACTTCTTCTTCTTGTGGATTATACTCACATAATTCCTTGCTGATTTCAGCAATATATACAGATTGATATTCCCGGTTTTTTTGACCGTTTTCTTGATCGTCAACCTCAACTCTATATCCAAGAGAGTACAAATCATCATATTCTATGTTGATTCCGAGTTCCTCGGTTACTTCACGAATTCCATCTTTTATTTCCTCATCTGCTATAAGATGTCCTGCGGCGCTTATGTCAAACATATCAGGATAATTTTTTTTCTCTTTTGATCGCAACTGAAAAAGAATGGATTTCCTTTGACGATTTGCAATCCAGCAATGGAAAGTAATATGCCACTCTCCTTTTTTATGGGCGAGTTTTCTTTCCATGACACCCTTTGGACGTAACGATGCATCATAAATATTAATATTTTCCATTGTTATTCCTCCTGCTGTTTTATTTCATTAAATTTTTCAAAAATGACATCCCAGAATATTAGATTAATATTTGTTCCGTCAAGAAATTTCAAGCATTCTTCTTTATAATAAATAAATCGCTTAGTGCTTCCTTCTATATATTCACAAACAGATAGACCCATTGTGCATTTTATCTTTTCGTCTGTTCGTCTACAAGCTTCAGCAAACTGTAACCCCTCTAGAAAGTTCCTTATGGCCTCAAGATATTCACCTTTTAGATAATTGATTTTTCCGAGCACGGAGCATATTTTTGCAACTCTTTCATTATCTACACGTTCCTTATATTGCACTAATAATGCTTCCGCTTTTTTTATTCCTTCATCATACTTTTCTTCGTTTATTAAGAGTTCGATTTTATCGTACTCAATTCCATTCTTCATTTCTATACGAGATTTTTCAGATTCTATGGTATCTGCAACTTTTTCAGCGAAAAAAAGATTCTTGTTAGCATTTTTATTATCATTTTTAAGCAAATAAATATTAAATAAGTGCCTATATCCTTTTGCACACCAGTATGTTAAATTCCCACGTTTTGCGTATTCTATTCCATTATTAATATTTCTGATTGCTTTTCCATAATTGTTTGTCACAACATATGTCCATCCTATATCATCAATTAATGTTTTTGTAATAGCTAAATTGTTATTGATCTTACTAGCAGCTTCATAGACTAAAGTTCCAATTTTTATTCTGTTATCATATTCTCCAGATATCCATAGCGCTCTACTTAATGCGGATCCTATTCTAATAACGTCACTATACTCTTCATTAATCATCATTTTATCAAGTTCAGAGGCTATAGCATCAAATAGTTTTTCATTATTCTTATCTGTATTTTCATTTTCATCATTCTGATTAAGTATTTTTCTGTTTTTTATCAACGAAAAAACAATCGCTATTATTATGCATAATAATACTAGCAATGTAATACCTAACCATCCCATTTGATGTAAAAGATCTTGAAAACCATTTAAGAACAAAGTACCATAAGTCAGAATAGCTATTGCCCCCGTAAAAAACACAGCAGCAAACGCGAGAAGAAATGATTTTAAGATTTTTTTCATTGTTATCTCCAATCTTTTAAACTAAGTTAAAAAATCGTTCTTACTTATACTATTATTCTATCATTATTTGCTAATAAAAAACAATATTCGTCATCACTAAAAATCAACTGATTTTCATACACAAAATTGTGAACATTTGAGATCTTGTGATTCCTACGGTTTATTCAACAATAATTCCTATTTGATGATATTTAAACAACTATTGATAATCAAAATTAATAAAATGTCTAAACAATAATGTGGACAAAGGTATAATTCATATATACCTTTGCTCAATCTTTTTTGAATTCTATTTTATTTATGTTGGTTATATATTTAGACGTTGCTTTTCTACAATAATCATTTTAGCACAACTATCTTGATATTTTTAATATGCAATAGCGGCAAGGATTACCCTGCCGCTATTGATTACCAACTATTATACAGAACTAATGAATGTCAATTGCTTTGTTTCGGATGTTGCTAGCTTATATTTCTGAGCATACATTTATTTATTGAATTCCGAAAAAAGGCAACCAAAGATTCTCTGGGTTGTATAGCTTCTGTCAGGTGATACGATCACAAGATCAGTGTTTCCGACTATTACTCTATTGTCTGAGTTTCGTTCTATATTGGTATAGAATGATATGCATTCTCCATTTGAATTAATATATGACGCCATAATCTCTCCCGGCCAAGAATAAGGCAAATCAAAGCTTTCATTTGCATCACTCTCAGGATGATATTTCATTGGTTCGGTTTCAAATTGTGAAAAGCCCTTTGGTATTTCAGATTGATTGATCTTGTTTACTTCGCCGCTCTTGAAATTTATAATATGATACTCTATAATACTATCAACATCAAACCAATTATCAGATGATTCTAAAAGTGCAAATTCACCGCCTTTATCGACACGAATTAACGAAGATTTGTCGCCTTGATTAAAACCCGGTATCCCGATTTTATCTAGATCAAAATTATTAATCATATTGTTCGATTTGTAGTTATAGATAAACACGCCTTTACCTGTGGTTATTACAATCTTTTCGTCATCAGCGTAATTTACACCAAAAACTCCTGTTCCTACATGACTGCGTAATTCATTAATATCATATTCGTCAGTATTTATGTTATCGTTGTTTTTCGCGTTTGGACTGATGTCCATTTTGCAAATCATCAGCAGCTTATGATTATCATATGAATAACGAGATGATTGACTTAACGAAGTTATGTTTATTTGATTAAACAAATCCGTTCCTTTTCCAACTGCGATTGCAACAACAATGATTACAACAGCTAAACACGCTGCAGCAAATAATATATGTTTATTTATTCTTTTATTTAAGTGTTTTGTATCCATTGACTTTATTCTTTGCGTAAGATTATCAGGTGCGTGAACTTCATCAAATACGCTTTGATAAAGCTCATATGTTTCTTTATAGTTACTCATAACCACGCCTCCCCAAGTTTTTCTTTTAGCATTTTTCTCGCTCTCATTAACCTCGTTTGCACATTACTTTCCGATATTCCGAGAATAGCTGCGATTTCATCACACTGATAACCTTCATAATAATACAAGTGTAAAACAGAGCTATATTTCGTCGGAAGTTTCATAACCTCGGCGAAGATGTCGCTTTTTATAGGTTCTATGTGCTCAGGTTCATGATCCAAGTCATTGAATGAAATAACTCTATTGTACCAAAAAGAACGCCATAGTGATTTGCTCTCATTCGCTGCAACTCTGATCAACCATTTTCTAATATGGTCGTCGCTTTCAAAGTCGACCTCACATTTTAGTAGCTTTATAAATGTATTTTGAGTTATATCCTCTGCATCGCTTTTATGTTTACAAAAGCTCAACGCTGAACGGAATACAACATCGATATATTTTTCAACTATTCTATTGAATTCGGAAGAGTCCAAAATAATCACTCCCATCTACGGTATAACACATAAACAATTATACTTCTATTCCACTGTTTTGAAAAGCTCTTCATAATTACAATGCCTTAAAACATAAAAATATCACAAAAATTTTCCGCCAAGCAGGAGATTCTCCCACTTGGCGGAATTGCACATCAGTTAAAAATCAACTCTGTATTCACTATCTCCGTTGCCTGATTGCGTATGTTATTCATTTTCCGTACCCACAGCATTTGGTTTCCAGCTTTGAGTTGTTCGGTTACACCTTCTTGTTTTGCAAGCTGATTTACCAACCTAAAAAACATATCCTCTGCTTGCTTGTCGATGTCGGCAAGATAGGCGGTGAGTTTACAACTTGTCAAAAGGTTAGTGTAAATGATAGGGTGATGGTTTTTGAGGTATCGCAAATGCCGCTTGCCCCAAATACCGATTTCAATATTTGGCTGTTCCGGTAACTTCAAATCTGGAAGAAGAAAACTCCCCTGCTGTGTGTATGTGATTTTTGTAGCCATAACTCAAACCTCCTTAAATTTGATTTTCTTGACTTTGGCTTTTGTAAACTTGATCAGCAGCTCGTCAATGATGTCAGTGTACTTGCCCCGTAAGATGAGGTCGTTCCGCAAATCAATCAGACTGTTGATGACCGTGCGCCGTTCATCAGGCATTAAGTAAATGTGATACTTTGGATTTCTCATTGTGGTTACCTCCGTTACATTTGATGATTTCATTATAAACGGAGAAGTATGATAAATCGAATGTGCGGATCAAAAAAGTCATAAAAAATAGAAAAACGCCGTTCCAGCTTTTACACTGAAACGGCGTTCTGCTTTTGTATCAGAGAACACATTTTACGGCGAAACCGCCGCTGAAAAAGTAGGTGTTCATCCAATACTTGTTTGGTGGAGATGAGGGGAATCGAACCCCTGTCCGAAAGACGTTCACCGTGACTTTCTCCGAGCGCAGTCGCTATACTATCATTCCCTTGCCGTTCCGCCTAACGACAGGCTGAACGGTTTGGTAGCTTCTAAGTGATGACAGAGCGCGAAGCAAAGCCCTGTTCACCTTTACCTCTAATCGACGCCCCTTACGCAGCCGAGGTGCTCTGCACAGGGACGAGCTGCATCAAGCAGCTAAAGCAACTGTATTTTTGTCAGTTATTTTAAGTTTGCGGATTTTATGGCGGTTCCGCACCGCCGCTCGCTTATCACGGGTCGCATCCCCCGTCGAAACCTTTACATCCCCGTATATTTTGTAATTCATAATGCATAATTATTTATTCTATCATAATGCGAATGCGTAATTCATTTAATTACGCATTATGCATTATGAATTGAACTCACCTGTTTTGTTCCTTCATGGCGCGCTCCATGTCGCGCTTGGCGGCGCGTTTTGCCATGTCCTCGCGCTTGTCGTAGAGCTTTTTGCCCTTGCACAAGCCGACCTGCACCTTTACGCGGCTGTCCTTGAAGTACAGGCTGATGGGAATGAGCGAATAGCCCATCTGCTTCACCACGCCGAAAAGCCGGTTGATCTCCTTTTTGTGCATGAGCAGCTTGCGCACGCGCATCGGGTCGCGGTTGAAGATGTTGCCCTGCTCATAGGGCGAGATGTGCATGCCGTTGACAAAGATTTCGCCCTTGTCGATCGAGCACCAGCTGTCCTTGAGGTTGACCCTGCCCTGACGGATGGATTTGACCTCGGTGCCGAACAGCTCGATGCCTGCCTCGTAGCTCTCTTCGATAAAATAGTCGTGCCGCGCCTTTTTGTTCTGCGCGATCGTTTTCAGTGAAGCCATCAGATCTCATTCCTGCCTTCCAGCGCTTTTGCCAGCGTGTACTCGTCCGCATACTCCAGATCGCCGCCGACCGGGATACCGTATGCCAGACGCGTCACCCGAACGCCCATGGGCTTGAGCAGCTTGGAGATATACAGCGCGGTCGCGTCGCCCTCCACGGTGGGATTGGTCGCCATGATGACCTCGCTGATGTCATTGCCGGAAAACCGCGCCAGCAGCTGCTTGATCGTCAAGTTCTCGGGTCCGACGTCGTTGAGCGGTGAGATCGCACCGTGCAGCACGTGATAGACGCCCTTGAACTCGTGGGTATTCTCCACCGCCGTGGCGTCGCGCGGCGTTTCCACCACGCAGATCACGCTCTGATCGCGCGCCGCGTTTTGACAGACCGGACACAGCTCGCGGTCGGTCAGGTTGCAGCAGCGGCTGCAATAGTGGATTTTGTCGTGCGCGTCCGTCACCGCCTTGGCAAGCGCGTCCGCTTCTGTTTTTGACAGATTTAATACATAATATGCAAGCCGCTGTGCGGTTTTGTGTCCGATACCGGGCATTTTTTCAAACTGATCCACCAGATTTTCCAGCGGAGCCACATTGTATTGCGCCATTGTTAAAAGAGTCCGGGAATATTCAGACCGCCGGAGATGGCGTCCATTCTCTCTTCCTTTTCCTTTGCCGCAGTCCTGAGCGCCTCGTTGGTCGCCGCCATGATCAGGTCGGAGAGCATTTCCACATCGTCGGGGTCGATGACCTCGGGCTGTATCTCCACCCTGATCAGCTCGGGCTTGCCGCTGACGGTCACCTTGACCGCGCCGCCGCCTGCCGTCGCTTCATATTCCTTGGTTTCCAGCTCTGCGGAAGCCGCTTCCATATCGTCCTGGATCTTCTGCGCCTGACGGGCGAGCTGCTGGATGTTGTTGCTGCCGCCGCCGCCGTAGCCCTTGGGTAATCTTGCTTTCATGGTTATATCTTCCTTTCGTTGGTTTATTCTTTATTAGAAATTTCTTCGACCGGAATGCCGCTGTTCGCAAGCCGTTCCTTCAACAGCTGAAGATTATCGGTCTTTGCCTGCTCCTGTACCGCCGGACGGTAGGGTCCCAGCTTGTAGACCTTTCCGGTCACCTCTTGGATCACGTTTCGTATCTCCTGGCGGCGGCTGCTGTGGCGCAGCAGCTCAAACGCCATGGAATTTTGCGTATCTATGAGCAGATAGCCTCCGCTCTCGTAAGCCGCAGAGCCGACGAACGCCGCCGCGATGGAGCGCGAGATCGGCTTGAGTCCCTCGATCACCTCGACCCACTGCGGAAATGGCTTGGCGTTGCGGTACAGCTCCTCCAAGCTTTTGGGCGCTGCCGGAACAGGCGCAGGCTTTGGCGGCTGCGCGGCAGGCTTTTGCTCCGTTTGAGGCTTTGGCTCTTCCTTTTGCAAGGACGGCGCTTCCTCTTTTGGGGATGCAGGCGCCTCCTGCTTTGGCTCCTGCACAGGCGCCTGCTCCGTCTGAACGGGAAGCGGCTCTGTCTGTATGGTGACGCCGCGCTTGACGGCGCGCTCCAGCGCGGTCAGACGTGCGGTGATCGCCTCGTTGGTGCCGTCCAGCTCGGGAGCCGACAGCTTGACAAGCGCCATCTCCAGCTCGGTGCGGTCGCCGGTGCCGTGCCCCATGCGCTGGTAGGCACGCGAGAGCACATCCATATCATAGACGATATCGGCGAGCGAGAGATAATCGCTCTGGGTTTGTGCCTGCTCAAACTCCTCCTCGGACATCACCAAAATGTTGCGCGGAGAGCGAACAGACTTTATCAGCATCAAGGCACGGAAGTGGGCGATCAGCTCGTCGCAGAGACGCGCCATGTCCTTTGACTCGCCGTAGAGACGGTCAACCGCCTCCATCGCCTTGGCAGTGTTTTTGTTAATAATGCAGGCGGACAGCTCATACAAATATTTTTTGTCCGCCAAACCGGCTGCCTGCCGCACAACAGCTTCGTCCACCGTGTCGCTGATGGCAATACAGCGGTCGAGCAGCGAGAGCGCGTCGCGCAGGGCGCCGTCGGCAACACCTGCGATCAGCAGCGCCGCCGCTTCGGTGAGCTGCACCTTTTCCTGACCGGCGACATAGAGCACGCGGTCGGCGATCGCCTGCGGCGGGATACGGTGAAAATCAAACCGCTGGCAGCGCGACAAAATCGTCTGCGGCAGCTTGTGTACCTCGGTGGTCGCGAGGATAAAAATGACGTGCTCCGGCGGCTCCTCGAGCGTTTTGAGAAGCGCGTTGAACGCCTCGGTGGTGAGCATGTGCACCTCGTCCACAATGTAGACGCGGAACCGCGCACGGTTGGGCTTGAACTGCACCTCGTCGATAATATCGCGGATATTCTCGATTTTGCGGTTGGACGCGGCGTCCATCTCGACAACATCGAGCACGCTGCCGTTCTCGATGCCCTTGCAGATTTCGCACGCGCCGCACGGACTGCCGTTTTGGGGATTGAGACAGTTTGCCGCCTTTGCCAAAATTTTGGCGCAGGTGGTCTTGCCCGTACCGCGCGAGCCTGTGAACAGGTAGGCGTGGGTGAGCCTGTTTTCGATGACTTCATTTTTCAGCGTGGTCGTGATATGCTCCTGACCGGCGACGTCCTCAAAGGTTTTGGGACGCCATTTGCGATAAAGCACCTGATACAATGAATCAAAATCCCCTAAAATAAAGCACGTTTTATGTCTTTTTTCGCGACAATACAAGAAATGCAAGCCGATTCGTTCAAATAAGAGAACGACAGACTGACTGTATCGCATCAGGAAAACTGCTTAATGCTGCTCGGTTCCCCGCCTGACATGGTTCACAGGTCCCAATCGCACAGGGCCTGTCGTTCGCTTATTTGAACGCAATGACAACTTGCATTGCTACATATTATAGCACATCTTTTTAATAAAATCAAGTAGTTTTTTGAGTTTAGCGTTGAGTGTTAAGGCGTTGAGTGTTAAGAGTTGAGTCGCTTCGCTCCGGATTTATAGTGTTGAACGTTGAGTGAGTCCATTCTGTTTTTCGCAGCAACGTCTAAGTGAGCGGAAGCCTTCTCCCGAGGAGAAGGTGGCGCGGCACCTGAGCAGAATGTTATCTGCATTGCTGCGTTTCGGAAGATACTAAACGTCAAATAAAGCGCAAGCCTTGCGGCGCCGTGACGGAAGAGGGCAAGCGAAGCGCTTCCTAAATCGGACGGTCAGCAAAAGGACAGATTCGCTTACCCTCTTCCGTCACACTGCCGCCGACGTTGGAACGTTTCAAAATTTCATCTATTCTTAACCAAATTATAAATTTTTATCGTCAGCGCAGGCAGTGTGCCACCTTCTCCTCGGGAGAAGGCTTTGGTGCAAGAGGAAAACGCGATTGAATATTGGTAATTAGTAGGACGGAAAAGGCTTGAGATTTTTCCACGGCGACGCAGGGGCAAACCCGTGTGTTTGCCCAACCGTGTACTCTCATCTAACATTTTATATTCAGGAAATGAACGGTTCCCTACCCGGGTGCACACATGGGTGCACCCCTACAGACCCAAGGCAAACGTGCAGCTGAACACTACAAATCCGAAGCAACCCGAAATTATTCTTTATTCTTTATTCGTTAAAACCGCCTGCCCGCCGCCAAAACGAGCAGGCGGTTCCTCTCAGTCAATTATGCATTACGCATTAAGAATTTCACTTCAAAAATTACTTTCTTCCCGAAAGCCTTCTGTCCAGCTTTGTCGCTCTGAAGATAATCAGCACGACGACGGCGCAGAGAATGCCGAGGAGCATGCCTGCCAGCACGTCGGTCGGAAAGTGGACATAGGCGTAGCAGCGCGAGAACATCATGTAGAGCACCGGCACCAGAAAGACCAGTCCGAGCACCTTGTTTTTGGCGAGAAGAACCGTTCCGAACGCCGCTGCGGCGCAGCTGTGACCCGACGGGAAGCTGTAGCCGCTCGGCTTTTTGACGATCAGCTCCGCGTTGAGAAAGAGGTTGCGCGGATCGTCCGTCAAAAACGGACGCGGCCGCGCCACGATGCTTTTGATGACAAATTCTCCCAGCAACAAGCCCAGTCCCATGGACGCCAGTCCGATAACGCCTGCGGCGCGTGTCTTTTTGAAAAAGATAAAAATGACGGATATGACGATCCACACAATGCCGGCGTGGCCGATGGTGCTGAACAGCTGCGTCAGCCAATCCAGCGCGTCACAACGAAAGTGCTCCTGAATAAAATTCAGAACCGAAAAATCCCAGCTAAGTATTTGTTCCATGATCTGACTCCTTTTCTGCTAATTATTGTTCAAAGTCCTTGACTTTGGCGTACAAGATCTCATCCACCACCGCTTCAACAGCCACGCCTCCGGCGGTGTATTCCTCGTGTATCAGCGTGCCGCTGTCGCGGATGCTGCTGATCAGTCCTGCCTTATTGAACGGCACCAGCAGCTTGACACGGCGCATGCGCACCGGCAGGTTGTCGTCTATCGCCTGCAAAAGCCTGTCGATGCCCTCGCCGGTTTTGGCGCTGATCTTGATGTAGGAATTAAAATCCTGCGCCTGAAAATAATCGTCGAGCAAATCGCACTTGTTGAGCACGGTCAGCACCGGTGTGTCGCCGCAGCCGAGAGAGTCGAGCAGATCGCGCGTTACCTGCAAGTGTACCCTTGCCTCCTCGCTCGATGCGTCGCAGAGGTTGATGATAATATCCGACTGCGCCGCTTCCTCGAGCGTGGAGCGGAACGCCTCCACCAGATGGTGCGGCAGCCGGCGGACGAGCCCGACGGTGTCTATCAACATGACGCTCACGCCGCTCGGCAGCCTGAGAGCGCGCGAGGTCGGGTCGAGGGTCGCAAACAGCTTGTCCTGTGCCAGCACGCCGGCGTCGGTGAGGGTGTTCATCAGCGTGGATTTGCCGGCGTTGGTGTAGCCGACGATGGCGCAGGTGATCACGCCGTCCTTTTCGCGGCGGCGCCGCAGCATGGCGCGGTGCTTTTCCACCTCCGCCAGCTCCTCGCGCAGTGTTTCCATACGGCGGCGGATGTGGCGGCGGTCGGTTTCGATTTTGGTTTCGCCGGGTCCGCGCGTGCCGATGCCGCCTCCCAGCCGCGACATCTCCACACCCTTGCCGGTCAGGCGCGGCAGCATATATTTGAGCTGCGCCAACTCCACCTGGAGCTTGCCCTCACGGCTGCGCGCACGCAGCGCGAAAATATCGAGTATCAGCGTGGTGCGGTCGATCACGCGCACATCGGTCGCCTTTTCCATATTCTTTATCTGTGTGGGCGACAGCTCGCTGTCCGCCACGATCAGGTCGATCTCCTGCTCACGGCACAGCTCGGTCATCTCCGCCAATTTGCCGCTGCCCACATAGGTGGCGCTCTCGGGCTTTGGGAGCTTTTGGGTCAGCAGGAGCACCGGCTCGGCGCCTGCGCTCTCGACCAGCTCGCTCAGCTCGCTCATGGACGCCTCTGCGTCGTAGCCGCCGGTGTCCACACACACCAGCAGTGCGCGCGTCTGTTTTTCTTCATTACTGATCAGTTCCATTGGATTTTCCTCATCATACCGATTAACGACAACGGTAAGGCATTTGGGCACCTCAAAAGTAGATCGAAGTGACGGTATTGAAATTTCTACTTTACTATTTTAGCAAGTTGTAGTATAATAATGGGTGTTGTTATACATTTGGTTGCTCTGCAACTATAAGTATAAACGAATCATTCCCATTTGTAAATAGAATTTGAGGGACAAAAATGGATAAAAAATATGACGTCGTTATTGTCGGAACCGGTGCGGCAGGCTTGTATGCCGCCATCAGCTTTCCGAGGGACATCAGCATTCTCTTGGTGTCCAAGCGAGAGCTGCCGCTGTCGAACAGCTCGCTGGCACAGGGTGGCGTCGCCTGTGTGCTCGACACCGTTCACGACGCGTATAAGCTGCACATCAGCGACACGCTGATCGCCGGCAAATACAAAAACACCCTTGCCGCCGTGGAAAAGCTCGTCAAGGAGGGTCCTGCCGATGTGCTCAAAACCAAGGAGCTGGGCGTGGACTACGACCTCAATCCCGACGGCACCATGAAAAAAACGCTCGAAGCCGGTCACAGCCGCAACCGCATCGTCCACCACAAGGACTCCACCGGCAAGGCAATCGTGGATGCGCTGATCGAAGCGGTCAAGCAGCTGCCCAACGTCGATATTCTCGAAAACGCGCTGCTCTATTCCATGCACAAAACCCTGAACGGCTTTTATCTGAGCATCCTGCACAACGGCAAGCCGCTGTATTTCGGCTGCAGCTACTGCATTTTGGCGACCGGCGGCATCGGCAGAGTCTATCAATACACCACCAATTCCGCGATTGCCACCGGCGACGGCATTGCCTTTGCCCACATGCTGGGCGCCAAAATCCGCAACCTGTCGCGCGTGCAGTTTCATCCCACAGCCTTTGCGGCGGACAAGGACCGCGAGCGCTTTCTCATCAGCGAAGCCGTGCGCGGCGAAGGTGCGGTGCTGCTGAACTGTCACGGCGAGCGCTTTGCCTTTGACTATGACAAGCGCGGAGAGCTGGCGCCGCGCGACGTGGTTTCCAACGCGATCGCACGCGAGGCGCTCAAAACCGGCAGCGAGGATTTTTATCTTGACATCACGCACAAGCCTGCCGACTTTGTGAAGAACCGCTTTCCGATGATATACGCGCGCTGCCTGGAGGAGGGCGTGGATATTACCAGAGACAGGATTCCGGTCTACCCGTGCCAGCATTATTTGATGGGCGGCATCGACGTGGATCTGCACTCGCGCACCTCGATCAACGGCTTGTATGCCGCAGGCGAATGCGCCCACACGGGCGTTCACGGTGCCAACCGCTTGGCGAGCAACTCGCTGCTGGAGGCGCTTGTCTATTCGCGCACCGCTGCCGAGGACATCACACGCCTGCTGCACCACTACGGCAGACGGCCGCTCGGCTTGGAGCCTGCGCACCGTCCGGTGGACGGCAAACCTCTTCCGCACGGCTGCCGCTCGCGCATACGCGAGATCTTGCAGGACGCCTATTTTGTGCTGCCCAAGCCGGAAAAATACGCGGAGAGCTACCGTGAAACACAAGAAATCATCAAACAGCTATTCAGCGAGCAATATCAAATCAGTTCGGACTTTGTGGAGGCAAAGAGCATTGCGGTCGTCGCAAGCATCATCCTCGACGAGGTCAGGGAGGGACAGGCATGATCAACAGCATTTATGTGGACAACATCATCAAAACCGCGCTGCTGGAGGATATCAACTACCTCGACACCACCACCGATTACCTCATTGACGAGGATCAGGAGAACACCGCGCGCTTTCTCGCAAAGGCGGACGGCGTGCTCTGCGGTATCGACGTGGCGCTGCGCGTGTTTACGATCTTGCAGGAGCAGGGCTTTGAGGCAAAGGTCTACAAGCATGACGGCGACGTCTTGGAAAAGGGCGACATCATCGCCGAGATCCGCGGCAAGACGCGCACCCTGCTCAAGGGCGAGCGCACGGCGCTCAACCTGCTGCAGCATATGAGCGGCGTCGCCACCGCCACCAGACAGGCGGTAAAGGCGATCGAGGGCACCAACGCCTCGATCGCGGACACGCGCAAGACGCTCCCGGGTCTGCGTCCGCTGCAAAAATACGCGGTCACGGTCGGCGGCGGCAAAAACCACCGCTACAACCTTTCGGACGCGGCAATGCTCAAGGACAACCACGTGGACGCCGGCGGCGGCATTGCCTCTGCGGTCGCCAAGCTCAGACAAAAGCTCGGTCACATGACCAAGATCGAGCTGGAGGTGCGCAGCCTTGACGAGCTGGGACAGGCGCTGGAAGCCGGTGTGGACGTGATCATGCTCGACAACATGAGCTGTGAGGAAATGCGCGAGGCGGTTGCGATCACCAACGGCAGAGCGCTCCTCGAAGCAAGCGGCGGCATCACCGCCGAGACCCTGCGCGCAATTGCCGAAACAGGAGTGGACATTATCTCCATGGGCGCTCTCACCCACTCCGTCACGGCGTTTGATATTTCATTAAAAATCAGCGGTTAGCTTTCTGCTGACGGCTGATGACGAAAACAGGAGGTAATTTTATGGTAAAAATTGGTATTTTGGGTTATGGCAACCTCGGCAAAGGCGTAGAGGCGGCGATCAAAAAGAACGCCGACATGGAGCTGGTCGCCGTTTACACCAGACGCGACCCGGCGACCCTGACGATCAACACCGAGGGCGTTCCGGTCAAGAGCACCGCCGACCTCGACACCGGCAAGGAACCCTTGGATGTGCTGGTGATCTGCGGCGGCAGCGCCACCGACCTGCCCGAAATGACGCCCAAATACGCGGCGATGTACAACGTTATCGACTCCTTTGACACCCACGCCAAGGTGCCGGTACATTTTGCGAACGTGGACAAGGCGAGCAAGGCAGCCGGCAAAATCGGCATTATTTCCTGCGGCTGGGATCCGGGCATGTTCTCCATCAGCCGTGTCTATGCGCACGCGGTACTGCCCGACGGCAAGGACTACACCTTCTGGGGCAAGGGCGTGAGCCAAGGACATTCCGACGCGGTGAGAAGAATTGACGGCGTGCTCGACGCGCGTCAGTACACCGTTCCGGTTCCCGAGGCGCTCGACAGAGTGCGAGGCGGTGAGGATCCCGAGCTGACGACCCGTGAAAAGCACACCAGAGAGTGCTTTGTGGTCGCCGAGGAGGGTGCGGACTTGGAAAGGATCGAAAACGAGATCAAGACCATGCCGAACTACTTTTCCGACTACGACACCACCGTACACTTTATCACGATGGATGAGATGAAGGCAAATCACAGCGGTCTGCCCCACGGCGGCTCCGTGATTTACTCCGGCGAGAGCAGCGACGGCACCAAGCATGTGATTGAATACAGCCTCAAGCTTGACTCCAACCCCGAATTTACCGGTTCGGTTCTGGTCGCCTACGCAAGAGCGGCGGCAAGGCTGAACGCCGAGGGCGCCTGCGGCGCCAAGACGGTGTTTGACATTGCGCCTGCCTATCTGAGCGCACAGTCCGGCGACGAGCTGAGAGCGCATTTGCTTTGATTGCAAGGGGGATTCCCTGTCAATACGAAAATTATGAAAGGAGAGAAAACAGCATGAAATACATGTGCGAGCCTTGCGGCTACATTTATGACCCCGCAGAGGGCGATCCCGACAGCGGTATCGCTCCCGGCACCGCGTTTGAGGATCTTCCCGACGATTGGTGCTGCCCCGTTTGCGGCGTAGGCAAAGAGGACTTCGTCCCCTACGAGGACTAAGGCAGCGTGGCAGCGTGACGCTGCACCCGATCACGCCTATTGAAAACGAGCGCGTCAGGTGACCGTTCTGCAACGGCGTGGTTAAAAATGGATCGTAAAAAACCGGATGTGACCCCACAAGGGCGTTACATCCGGTTTTCACTATTTACTGTTTTTCCTTTTACAGTTTTGAAATTTTACGATGAATGAGGCTGTTTTTTTTACAGTTTTGAAATTTTACGATGAATGAGGCTGTTTTTTTACAGTTTTGAAATTTTACGATGAATGAGGCTGTTTTTCCATACAGCTTTCCTCCCGCACCAAAGCCTTCTCCCGAGGAGAAGGTGGCACACTGCCTGTGATGGCGGTTACTATTAAATAATCGGTTAGGAATAGATGATTTTTGGATTTCATTCAACTTCGGCGGCAGTGTGACGGAAGAGGGCAAGCGAACCTGTCCTCTTGCTGACCGTCCGATTTCGGAAGCGCCTCGCTTGCCCTCTTCCGTCACGGCACCGCAAAGCTGCCTGTTAATATGGCGTTTGTTTAATAACAAAACTCACAATACAGATAACACAATCTGCGCAGGTGCCGCGCCACCTTCTCCTCGGGAGAAGGCTTTCGCTCACTTAGACGTTTCTGCACAATGATGAACCTCTGTCGCTACCATCAGATATAAAACAATTAAGTGCAGAACCTTTCCTTCCGACCAATTACGCATTATGAATTAAGAATTAAGAATTGCATCCAAACTAATTCCCCAATTGCAGCCAGTTTATCAGCAGCACCCAGCTCAGTCCGTAATAGGTCACGACCGCCACCAGGTCGTTGATGGTCGTGATGAGCGGACCGGACGCGACCGCCGGGTCCACCTTGATCTTCTTGAAGAACAGCGGGATCAGCGTGCCGACGGTGCTGGAGATCACCATGGCGACCACCAGCGAAATGCCGATGCAGCCCGAAACCGAAAAGGCGAACAGAAAATCCTTGTGCTTGAACAGAGCGATATACAAGCCCACAAAAATCACCGAAATGCCGCCGAGCAAGAGTCCGTTGAAGAAGCCCACACGGCTCTCCTTCAAAACCAAATGCGTCTTTTGACCAAAGGTCAGGTTTTCGTCCATCAGGACGCGGATGGTCACCGCCAGCGACTGTGTGCCCACGTTGCCTGCCATGTCCAAAATCAGCGACTGAAACGCCATGATCATGGTCAGGCTCTGCACCACTGCCTCAAACGCGCCGACGACCGTCGATACCAAAATGCCGAGTCCGAGCAGGGCAAACAGCCACGGCAAACGCTTTTGCATGCTGCGCAGCAGCGGCTCCTTCAGGTCCTCCTCGGCGGTCAAGCCTGCCAGCTTGGCGTAGTCCTCGCCCATCTCGTCGTCCACGACCTCGATCACACTCTGGGCGGTGATGATGCCCAAAAACTTGTTGCCGTTATCGAGCACGGGCACCGACGCCTCGGAGTAGTCCTTCAGCTTTTCGATACAGTCGTCGATGCTCTCGTGGGCGTAGACATACGGAAACGACGTGACGATCAGGTCGTCGAGCGGCGTTTCCTTTTTGGCGGTGATCAAATCGCGCAGCTCCATGGCGCCGTAGAACTCATCGTCCTCGTCCACCACAAAAATCGTGGCGATGTTGTCATTCTCCTCCGCCTGACGCACCAGCTCCGCCATCGCCTCGGGCACGCTCAGATTTTCGCGCAGCACCACGCAGTCGGTCGTCATCTTGCTGCCGATCTCGTCCTCGTCAAAGGACGCGAGCAGGCGAATATCGCGGCGCACATCCTGCGGCAGCGCGTCGATGATCAGGGCGCGCTTTTCTTTTTCGATCCCGTGCAGGATATCAACGGCGGTTTCGGCGTCAAGCTTTTCGGTAACTGCCGACGCCTTTTGGACGTCCATTTCGTTAAAATAGGCGACGGCGTCCTCTTCCTCCAAATGCTCAAACGCCTCCGCCAGCATGTCGGCGGTGCAGATGCGAAACAGCTTTTTGCGCTCGGGGAGCGTCAGCGAAGCCATCGCCTGTGCAATATCGTTGCCGTGATAATCCTCGAGCTTTTGCTGCGCCGCCTTGGGCGAAGCCGTTCCGCGGACGACTGCGATTATTTCGTTTTCATAGTCCGGTCTGGCGGCTACCGCTTCCTCCACCGTGACCGGAGAATTGTTGATCTCCTTTGTCATTCTCGTTCCTCCTTCTCATTTTGTGATAGAAAGGAGCACAGAAAAATCCCTGCACACACGCACAGGGACAGACAAACCGCATCAAGCCATGAGTACGCAGCGCACGGCAATGTCCTGCCTGCTCATGCAAAAAAAAGCTGTTTGCCCTCGCCCTCCGGCTCCGAGACTATCGCCGTTCGTCAACCTACTCACCTCACTTTTTGTTTTTATATTTATAGTATATAGTATAACACAGCCTGCGGCTTTTTTCAAGACAAATGTACAATTGTCGCAGTTGGCGCCTTTCACAAGCACACGAACGACCGCCTGCCGACGCAAAAAACGCCCCTGCAAGGAGCGTTCTTCAAAACTATTCCGTTCGTTTGCAACGGCTGACGGCAGTTTCGGTGGTGCCCTCAAACAGCTCGCAAAGGCGCTGCACCTGACCGCTGAGATCGTATTTCATGCCGCTGCCCAGCCACTCTATCACAAAGCCCACCAGCAGGCTTTTGTAATACATGATCACCACCTGCTTGTCGTCCTCCGCAAGATGCTCGTCGGCATAATGCACCTCAAAATATTCCGTCACGGTGCGGTGCGCGATGCGGTTGAGATACCGCTCAAACATGTCCTTGTTGACGGAGTTATACAGGTGCAGCATCGCCGTCTTGTTTTGGAGCGCAAAGTCCATGGCGGTCAAAATGTCGGTATAGATGCTGGTGTCCCTGTCGGTCGTCTGCACCAGCGCGTCCGCCTGTTCGTTGAGGATCTCCTCGATCAGCGAGGGAATGTCGTCAAAGTGATAATAGAACGAATTGCGGTTGATGCCGCAGTCCGCCACGATCTCCTTGACGGTGATCTTGTTGACGGGCTTTGCGTTGAGCAGCTTCATAAAGGATTTTTTGATCGCGTCCTTGGTGAGATTCGTCATTCTTGTGCTCCTTGCCGTGTTTCTGTGTATAGTATAGCACGATCCGCGTTTTTTTGCAAGAAAGAAAAAGAACCGGTCCCGGCAATCACGCCGGACCGGCTCATGTATGTTTCGCTTGCGGCAATCAGGAATTTGCTTCGATATAAGCAACCAGAGCGCCGACCGTCTTTAAGTTCTCGATCTCTTCGTCGGGAACCTCAACCTCAAACTCGTCCTCGATGGACATCAACAGGTCAACAACATCCAGAGAATCCGCGCCGAGATCTTCCTGCAGATCGGTTTCCTCGGTGATCTTATCCTCTTCAACGTCAAACTGCTCGGCAAGAATTGCCTTCACTTTTTCCAATACCATTTTTATTCCTCCTGATAAAATATTATGCGCCGTCGCTGGACAAGAGCGCATATTGTGTGTTACAATGATTAGTGATTAATCATCGCGAACAAACCCTTTGTTTGTTACTATTCCATATTATTGAGTTTTGACCGCTTTGTCAATATCTAAATGAAAAATTTTTTGAAAAATCTAAAAATTGCATAAAACTTTTACATTCTATCGAATTTTGAATAGATAACCTGATAACCAAACGGAGGTATTTTATGAGCACCAAGCATTATGCAGTCATCGGTCACCCTATCGGTCACACGATGTCGCCGTTTATTCACAAAAGGCTTTTTGAGCTGGCAGGCGCAGACGCCGACTACACCCATTTGGACATTGCGCCCGAGACGCTTGCGGAGGAATATCAAAACCGCCTGCGGCACCTCGACGGCTTCAATATCACCATCCCGCACAAGGAGGCGGTCATTCCGCTGCTCGACGCGCTCGACGACAAGGCGAAGATGTACGGCAGCGTCAACACCGTTGCGCTCAAAGACGGCAAAGCGACCGGCTACACCACCGACCCCGACGGCTTTATCAAGGCGCTGGAAGCAGCCGGCATCGACCTTGACGGCAGGATCATGATCCTCGGCTGCGGCGGCGTGGCGCGCACCATGGCGTATGAGATCGCGCTGCGCGGCAAGCCCTTTGAGTTTGCCGTCCGCCGCGAGAGCGTGGGCAGAGCAGGGCTTTTGTGTCTGGATGTGACGCGCAAGGTCCCCGACGCACAGGTGAGCTTTGGGCTGATCGACCAGATCATCGGCACCGTTGACGTCCTGATCAACGCCACGCCGGTCGGCATGTATCCGCATATCGACGAACAGCCGATCCACAACTGCGCCATCGGCAGGTGCGGCGCGGTCTATGATGCGATCTACAACCCCTTGGAGACCGCGCTCGTCAAGCGCGCCAAGGCAAACGGCAGCAAGGCGGCAGGCGGCATGTCCATGCTGGTGTGGCAGGCGGTCGCCGCGCACCAAATCTGGGACGGCTCGCAGTACGACCCCAAGGATATCGAGCAGCTCGTGCAGGACGCTGCGGAAGAAATGAACAGACAATTCTCTAATTGATGACGCAGCTTTCTCGCTCGTATGAGGAATAGGGCAAGCCCTGTTTACGCAGAAACGCTTTGGGGTAGGTTCCAACGTTATTCTCTTATGGAAAATCTGAGGTTTTTATGAACAATGTGATCCTCTGCGGCTTTATGGGCTGCGGAAAATCGACGGTCGGCTGCAATATCGCGCGCAAAACAGGCAGGCGCTTTATCGACATGGACCGTTATATCGAACAAAAGGCAGGCATGCGCGTGTCCGAGATCTTCGCCGCGCAGGGCGAGGATGGCTTTCGCGAGCTCGAGCACGAGGCGTGCCGCGAGCTGGCGGACATGCGCGGCGTGATCATCGCTTCCGGCGGCGGCGCGCTGACCTTTGAGCGGAATGTGGCGGTATTCCGCGGCAAGGACAAGATCGTGCTGCTGGACGTGCCGCTGCGCGTCATCAAAAACCGCCTGCGCAACGACACCAAGCGGCCGCTTTTGCAGCGTCCCGATAAGGACGAGGCGATGGCGCGGCTCTACAAGGCGCGGCTGCCGCAATACAGGGCTGCCGCCGACGTCACGATAAAGGGCGAGAGCACACCGCTCAAAACCGCCTATGCCGTGATACACACATTGGGGCTGAAAAAATAGTCGTAATTTTATCCTCACGAAAATATTCCGACAATCTGTGTTAAAAATTTATCAGTATTTGGGCAAAGGCTATTGACTGTTACGCTTTAAAGTGATAAAATGTCATAGACAGATACAGTCGGAAAAGAGGAAAAATCATGATTATCGTATTAAAGCCATCCACCGCACCCGAGCAGCTGCTCACCTTTACCGAAAAACTCAAAAACGACTACGGCGTCCGCATCAACCGCTGGGACGGCGTACACTCCACGGTTCTCGGTCTGATCGGTGACACCACACAGGTCGATATTGAATATATCGAAGCGCAGGACATCGTTGAGAGCGTCAAGCGCGTGCAGGAGCCATACAAAAAGGCAAACCGCAAGTTTCATCCCGAAAACACCACCGTCAGGATCAGCGACACCGTGACCATCGGCGACGGCAGTCTGCACATCATGGCAGGACCCTGCTCGGTCGAATCCGAGGAGCAGATCGTGGGCATCGCCAAGAGCGTGCAGCAGTCCGGCGCAACGCTGCTGCGCGGCGGCGCGTTTAAGCCGCGCACCTCGCCCTATGCATTTCAGGGCTTGAAATCGGCAGGACTCGACCTGCTCAAAACCGCACGCAAGGAGACGGGACTGCCCATCGTCACCGAGATCATGCGCGTGTCGCATATCGACATGTTTGAGAACGTAGACGTCATTCAGGTCGGCGCGCGTAACATGCAGAACTTTGAGCTGCTCAAGGAGCTGGGCAAAACCGACAAGCCCATCCTGCTCAAGCGCGGTCTGTCCGCCACCATTGAGGAATGGCTGATGAGCGCCGAATACATCATGGCAGGCGGCAACGACAAGGTCATGCTCTGCGAGCGCGGCATCCGCACCTATGAGACCTTTACGCGCAACACCCTCGACATCTCGGCGATCCCCGTCATCAAACGGCTCTCGCACCTGCCCGTTATCGTCGATCCGAGCCACGCCGCCGGCAAGAGCTGGCTGGTGGAGCCGCTGGCGATGGCAGCGGTGGCGGCAGGCGCCGACGGCTTGATCATCGAGGTACACAACGACCCGCCGCACGCACTGTCGGACGGCGCACAGTCGCTGACGCCGCAGCAGTTTGACGGCGTGGCAAACAAATTATTATCCTTAAAGAAGGCACTGAGCAAATGAATATAGCAATCGTAGGCTTGGGGATCATCGGCGGCAGCTACTGCAAGGCGCTGAAATCCTACACCAAGCACACCGTAACCGGCATCAACCGCACCGAAGCCGTGGCGCAAAAGGCGCTAAACGCCGGTGCGATCGACCGCATCGGCACGCCGGAGAGCCTTGCGGAGCAGGATATCATTATTCTCTGCATGTATCCGCAGGCTTGCCTTGACTTTCTGCGCGAGAACGGCAAATTTATCCGCAGCGACGCGATTGTCTCCGACGCGGCAGGCATCAAACGCGCCATCTGTCCCGAGATGCAGGCGCTGGCGCGGGAATACGGCTTTATCTTTGTCGGCAGCCATCCCATGGCAGGCAAGGAGAAAAACGGCTTTGACGTGAGCGACGCCGATCTGTTTATGGGCGCAAGCTTTCTCATCACGCCCTGCGGCGCACCGAGCGAGGCTGTCGGCACGCTGGCGGCGCTGGCGCGTTCCATCGGCTTTCGCACCGTCAAGCTCACCACGCCCGAGGAGCACGACCGCATGATCGCCTTTACCTCGCAGCTCCCGCACGTTCTCGCCTGCGCCTATGTGCTCAGCCCGAGCTGCCCCAACCACAACGGCTTTTCGGCAGGCAGCTACCGCGATGTGTCGCGTGTGGCGAACATCAACGCCGGGCTGTGGGCAGAGCTGTTTTTGGAGAACAGGGAGCCGCTGGTGGAGGAGCTGGACATTTTGATAGACAACATCAACCGCATCATCAACGCGATCAAGGATGAGGACAAGGAACGCCTGTATGCCCTGCTCGAGCAGGGACATCAGGTCAAGCAGGCTTTGGGAGAATAACCTGCTGTATTGGGAGGGACTATGAGAACAGTACATGTGCATACGGGCGATCCGTATGATATTTTGATCGAACGCGGCATTCTCGACCGCTGCGGCGCCTATGTCAGGGAGCTGTCGCAGGCGGAAAAGGTCGTCGTTGTCACCGACGACAACGTGGCGCCGCACTACTTTTGGCGCGTGCTCAATTCGCTGGAGCAGAACGGTCTGAGTGTCAAGCCGTTTATCTATCCGGCAGGCGAGGCGAGCAAGCACCTCGGCACCGTCGGCGAACTCTATCAGGTGCTCGCCGACTTCCGCATGACACGCAAGGACGTCATCGTCGCCCTCGGCGGCGGCGTCTGCGGCGACATGGCAGGCTTTGCGGCGGCGACCTATCTGCGCGGCATCGGCTTTATTCAGGTGCCGACCTCGCTGCTGGCGCAGGTGGATTCCTCCGTCGGCGGCAAGACAGGCGTAGATCTGCCGCAGGGAAAGAACCTCGTCGGCGCGTTCCACCAACCGCTGGCGGTGCTGATCGACCCCGACACCCTCAACACCCTGCCGGAGCCGTTTGTCACCGACGGCATGGGAGAGGTGATAAAATACGGCTGTATCAAGGACGCGGCTTTTTTTGAAAAGCTCGAAACCGAGTCCTTTGCCGACCATATCGAGGATATTATCGAGACCTGCGTCTCCATCAAGCGCGACGTGGTGAGCCGTGACGAACGCGAAAAGGGCGAGCGCATGCTCCTCAACTTCGGGCACACCCTCGGTCACGCGATCGAAAAGCTCGGCGACTTTTCCGCCATCACCCACGGCAAGGCTGTCGCGATCGGCATGGTGCTGATGGCACGCGCCGGAGAGCAGAACGGCTACACCGAAAAAGGCACCGCCGAGCGCATTATCCGCCTTTGCGAAAAATATCAGCTGCCCACCGAGTGGAACGCCGCGTTTTCGGATATGGCGGAGGCGGCAAAGGGCGACAAAAAGACCGCAGGCAGCGACATCAACCTTGTCCTGCTGAAAACCATCGGCGACAGCTTTACGCTGCGGCTCCCGCTCGAGGAGCTGAACGGCTTTATCGACACGACTGCGCCGAATATTTCTTTGGAAGAATAATATGAGCAATGTGACCTTTCAACCCTTTACCCCGTCGGGAACCATCCAAGCGCCGCCGTCCAAAAGCGACGTGCACCGCGCGGTCATCTGCGCGGCACTCTCCGGCGGTGTGTGTACCATTTCGCCCGTGGCATTGTCCGAGGACATTCGGGCGACCATCGGCTGTGCCCAAGCGCTGGGCGCGTCCGTCCGTCTGGACGGCGACGTGCTGACCGTGGACGGCTCCCGTATGTTTGAAAACAGATCCGCTGTGCTGGACTGCCGTGAGAGCGGCAGCACGCTGCGGTTCTTTATTCCCGTCGCGGCGGCAGGCGGCATTGACGCCGTGTTCACCGGAAGCGGCAGGCTGCCCGAGCGCCCGATCGGGATCTATACCGACGCCCTGCCCGAAAAGGGCGTGACCTGCGTCACCGAGGGCGGCTTGCCCCTGCGCATCAGCGGCAGGCTGCAAAGCGGCGTCTACCACATCCCGGGCGACGTCAGCTCCCAGTTCATCACGGGACTGCTCTTTGCCCTGCCCCTCTTGTCGGGCGACAGCGACATCCTTCTCACCTCGCCCGTTCAGAGCGCCGGCTACATCAACATGACCATCCGCACCATGTCCAAGTTCGGCATCGAGATCGACATGACCGACAAGGGCTGGCACATCCGCGGCAAGCAGCACTACATCCCCACCGACTACACCACCGACGGCGACTGGTCGCAGGCTGCATTTTTCCTGACGGCGGCGGCTGTCGGCGGCGAGGTGACCGTCAACGGCTGCAACATCGACTCCTCGCAGGGCGACCGCCGCATCGCCGCGCTTCTGCGCGAATTCGGCGCCGAAGCAGAGCAGGACGGCGGCACCATCACCGTCCGTCGCGCACCGCTGCACGCGATCACGATCGACGCGGCGCAGATCCCCGATCTGGTGCCTGTCTTGGCGGTGTGCGCCTGCTTTGCCGAGGGCACGACCCGCATCACCAACGCAGCGCGGCTGCGCATCAAGGAGAGCGACCGTCTGTGTTCCACGGCGGCACTGCTCAACGCCCTCGGCGGCAAGGCGGAGGAATTGCCCGACGGTCTGCTCATCACCGGCGTCGGGCAGCTGCAGGGCGGCTTTGCCGACGGCTGCAACGACCACCGCATCGTGATGGCGGCGGCGACCTGTGCCGCAAACTGCGGCAGCACGATCACCTGCTCCGACGCTTGGAGCATCAACAAGAGCTACCCTGATTTTTATGAGGCTTACCGCCGCATACAGGGCAGCGCAACGATAGACTGAAGGAGGATACGCATGTCCTCGACCTACGGAGAAAAAATCAAGATTTCTGTATTCGGCGAGAGCCACGGCGGCGGTATCGGCGTGGTGATAGACGGACTGCCTGCCGGCGAGGCGATCGACTTTGACGCGGTTCTGGCGCAGATGGCGCGCCGTGCGCCCGGCCGTGACAAGACCGCCACGCCGCGCAAAGAGAGCGATCTGCCGCGCGTTTTGTCCGGCATGCTCGGCGACGTGCTGACCGGTGCGCCGCTCTGCGCGGTGATCGAAAACACCAACACGCGCTCGCAGGATTACGGCGACCTGCTCGCCAAGCCGCGCCCGGGTCACAGCGACTACACGGCGTACATCAAATATCACGGCGCGAACGACATACGCGGCGGCGGTCACTTTTCGGGCAGGATCACAGCGCCGCTCGTCTTTGCAGGCGCCGTTTGCCGTCAGCTTTTGGAGCGCCGGGGCATTCAAATCGCCGCGCACATCCAAAGCGTCGGCAGCATACACGACAAGCCGTTTGACCCCGTCGCGGTTCCCTCCGCACTGATAAAGCGGCTCAGCGCCTCCTTCTTTGCCCTGATCGACGAAAGCGCAGAGGAACCTGTCCGCGCCGAGATCGAAGCGGCACGGCTGGCACAGGACAGCGTAGGCGGCACGATCGAATGCGCCGTCACGGGACTGCCTGCCGGTGTGGGCGAGCCGATGTTTGACGGCTTGGAGGGCGCCATTGCCAAGGCAGTGTTCGGCGTGCCTGCCGTCAAGGGGATCGAGTTCGGCGCAGGATTTGCGCTCGCCGCCATGCGCGGCTCCCGGGCAAACGACGCGTTTTGCTATCAAAACGGCCGTGTGGTGACCGAAACCAACCACTGCGGCGGCATTTTGGGCGGAATCGCAAACGGTATGCCGCTGATCTTTCGCTGTGCCGTCAAGCCGACGCCCTCTATCTCACAACCGCAAAAAACCGTTGACCTTCAAACCGGCGAAAACACGGTGCTCACCATTCACGGCAGACACGACCCGTGCATCGTGCCGCGTGCCGTGCCGGTGATCGAGGCGGTCACGGCGCTTGCGATCATCAATGTATTGTAAGGTGAAGCCATGAGAGATTTAAGCGAGATCCGCGCCGATATCGACGCGATAGACGAAGAGCTGATTGCCCTGTTCAAGCACAGAATGGACTGCGCCAAGGAGGTCGGCTACTACAAAAAAGAACGCGGCATTCCCGTTCTCAACCAACAGCGCGAAAACGAGATCCTCGCCGAGGTTCAGCAAAAGGGCGGCGAATACGGCGCAGCGGCGCGGCTGCTGTTTGCGAACCTGATGGAGCTGTCGCGCGCGCTCCAGCACAACATCGTATGCAGCGGACAGGCGCTGCGCGACACCATCACTCATGCGCGCGAGATGCCCTCCGTCAGCGGCATCACGGTCGCCTATCAGGGCATCAAGGGCGCCAACAGCTACGACGCGGCGCGTCAGCTCTTTCCCGACGCCTCTCTGCAAAGCGTCAAAACCTTTGAGGAGGTCTTTGACGCGGTGGACAGGCGCGAGGCGACCTTTGGTATTCTGCCGGTTGAAAACTCCACCGCAGGCTCTGTTTCGACGGTTTATGACCTGATCCTCAAGCACCGTTTCTACATTGTCGGCGCGCTCGACATGCCGATTGAGCACTGTCTGGCTGCTCTGCGCCAATCGACGCTCGAGGACATCGAGATCGTGTGGTCACATCCGCAGGCTCTGGCGCAGTGCGAGAGCTACATCGCCTCTCACAACCTGACGCCGGTCCCCAAGGCGAACACCGCCGTCGCTGCACGCGACACGGCAAAGGAAAAGCGGCTCAACGTGGCGGCGATCTGCTCACCCAACGCGGCGCGCGAATACGGCTTGCAGATACTCGACACCGGCTTGCAGGACAACGCCTACAACACCACGCGGTTCATCGTGATCTCCAAGCAGCTCTACATCGCGCCCGACGCGAACAAAATCAGCCTGTGCTTCTCGCTGCCGCACGTCAAGGGCTCGCTCTACAACCTGCTCTGCCGCTTCAATTCGCTCGGTCTGAACCTGACAAAAATAGAATCGCGCCCGGCAAAGGGACGCGACTTTGAATACATATTCTATTTGGATTTCACCGGCAGCGTACACAGCGAAAACGTGATCGACCTCCTCAGCCAGCTCAGCGAAGAAATGCCCGAATTCAGCTTCCTCGGCAACTACCACGAATAACAGCGTGACGCTGTACCCGGCGCGGCTTTGGAAAGTATCATCTGAATTTGAAGTTTCTGCAACGCCGCGTCAAAAAGTTGATTTAGCGGTTATGTTGCTGTCTCATTTTGAACGTGGGAATATTCTTTTCTTATAAAATCAAGCCGTCCCCATTCGGAGACGGCTTTACATTTTGCTATAAAAACACAACATTATCGGTGTGCAAAATAATTACGAATTATGAATTATGAATCACGAATTACGAATGAAAGCCTTATGCTCTCATCTCGTCCTCATTGTCGCCGGTGAAGTACACCTTCTTGATGTCGGCGCCGAGAGCCTTGAACTTATCGACTACATCCTCGTAGCCTCTCTCGATATACTGAATGCTCGAGATCTCGGTGGTGCCGCTGACCTGCAATGCAGCGATGATCATCGCCGCGCCGGCGCGCAGATCGGTCGCCTTGACAGGAGCTGCGGTGAGCGGCGTGCCGCCCTCGATGATGGCAAGTCTGCCCTCGACCGAGATGTGGGCGCCCATGCGGATCAGCTCACTGATATACTGGTAACGGTTGTCCCACACGTTTTCGTTGACGATGCTGGTGCCGGGAACACCCATGAGCAGCGCGGTGAACTGCGGCTGACAGTCGGTCGGGAAGCCCGGGTGCGGCATGGTCTTGATATTGCAGCGCTTGAGCGGCTTGACGGTCGCGTCGATCGTAAGCGCCTCGTCGTATTCGGTGATCTTGCAGCCCATCTCGCGGAACTTTGCCGAAATAGACTCCAAGTGCTTGGGAGTGATGTTAGTGATGGTGATGCAGCCGCGTGTTGCCGCCGCCGCACACATATAGGTGCCTGCCTCAATCTGGTCGGGAATGATCGAATAGGTGATGCCGTGCATATAGCTCACGCCGCGCACCTTGATGACGTCGGTGCCCGCGCCGCGGATGTCGGCGCCCATCGAGTTGAGAAAGTTGGCGAGGTCAACGATATGCGGCTCCTTTGCCGCGTTCTCGATGATCGTCATGCCCTTGGCTCTGCACGCTGCCAGCATGATATTCATGGTGGCGCCGACCGAAACCACGTCGAGGTACACATGACTGCCGACCAGCCCGTCCTCACACTCGGCTTCGATGATCGCACCGTCCACCAGTCTGGTCTCCGCGCCGAGCGCCTCAAAGCCCTTGAGATGCTGGTCGATCGGACGCACGCCGAAGTTGCAGCCGCCGGGCAGCGCGACCTTTGCCTTGCCGTACTTGCCCAGCAGCGCGCCCAAGAGGTAATAGGACGCACGCATGCCGCGCACCAGCTCGGTGGTGGCAGAGCAGGTTCCGATATGCATCGGGTCGATATAGAGGGTGGATTTATTGATCCTTCTGACCTTGGCGCCCATCTGCTGCAAGATCTTGCTGATAAGCGTCACGTCACTGATGTTCGGGATATTCTCGATCTGACACGGCTCGTCACAGAGAATAACGGCAGGAATGATTGCCACTGCCGCGTTTTTGGCACCGCTGATGTTTACTTCGCCGAATAAAGGCTTTCCGCCTGTCACTACAAACTTTTCCAATTGGGTACACTCCAATACAGCTTGATTATCAAAATACTATCAAAACCTATATCTTGTGGTCTTTGTTGGCAAATTACACAAAATATATTACAAATTGATTAAAACTATCGGGGATATTCGGTTACACGTCCGTAACACTACAATTCTCCTACAGAAAATGATACTACAAAGTTGTAGTAAAGTCAACGCATTCTTTGAATTGTAACCGATTTTTGGCCAACTTGTACTCAAATTGTTAAAATTTTGTAACAATTGTTTTGAATATTAACAAGCACGGTTACGCTTTGTTATTTTTTCCGTACAGGAACTAAAAATGCATCGTTTTTTCCGTTCGAGAAATATTCGATTTCTGACAATTCCTTTACTTTTTGCCCCAAAATGATTACAATCCGACCCCATGGTGGTTCTGCTTGGAGCAACTTAGTACAAGTATCTGACACAAAAATCTATTTTCCAATCGGAAGGGTCGGAGATCCCGACCCTTTTTTTGTAAAAAATGATTACAAAAGGTAAATCGCAAAAGATCGAATCGTCTTATCTTTTGTCCTCTTGCAGTGTGATCTCTATCTCGTAGTCCTTTTTGTCGGAGCTGCGGTAGAATTTCAGCTTTGCCTTGTCGCCTGCTCTGTGCGGCTCCAGCGCCTCATACATCTCGGCAAAGGAGGTGATGGGCTTGCCGTCAAATTCGGTGATGATGTCCTTGGGCTTCAGCTCGGTGCCGCCGCAGGGACCGTTCTCGTCGATCGAAGCGACTTCAATTCCGCGCGGAATACTATATGTTGCCGCATCGCCCGCTGTGACAGCAGTGCCGGTGATGCCGATTTTGACTCTGCCCTCCACATAGCCGTTGCGGATCAGCGAATCGCAGATCTGCTTGACCTGCACCGAAGGGATGCAAAAGCCGATGCCCTCATACTTTTCATCGACGATTTTCGCCGAGGCGACGCCGATGACCTGACCGTACTTGTTCACTGCGGGGCCGCCGGAGTTGCCGGGGTTGATGGGTGCGTCGGTCTGGATGTACTTGACGATATTTCTGCTGGACGCGTCGCGGTTGATCGCCGAAACAATGCCCTTGGTGACGGAATTTTGGTAGTCGATGCCGCCGGGATTGCCGATGACGATCAAGTCCTCGCCCAAGCCGATTTGGTCGGAATTGCCGAACACGGCAGGCTTGAGAGCGGAGGCGTCCGCCAGCTTGAGCACTGCCAGATCGGTGCGCGAATCAAAGCCGACCACACCTGCCTTGTATTCCCTGCTGTCGGCAGTGACGACCTTGATCGCGTAGGCGGTCTTGCTGTCGTTGACCACATGCGAATTGGTCACGACAAAGCCGTCGGAAGTGAGCACAATGCCGCTGCCCTGCGAGATTACGTTGGTGTTATCATCCGTATCGCCCGTGAAGCAAAGCACCGAAACCACCGAATCCGACGCCGCCTTGAACGCATATTCGGCGTTATAGGCGTTATTCGTCAGGGCATCCTCGGGCTTTTCGTCGAGCGTCAGACCGCCGAAGCTGCTGTCCGCCTTATCGGAGTAGTCGCTCTCCTTATGCTCGGCAGGCGCTGTTGTGGCAGGGATCTCGGGGTCGTCAAAGCCGCCGTTGTTCGGCCATGTAAAATCGGGGATCGGAAAAATCGGATCCACCTCTTTTTGGGGACTGACAGCAGGCGTTTTTGCCTGCAAAATAGAATAGCCCACAATGCCGAACATACCGGCGCCGAGCAATGCGCTCAGCACGATGATCACAACGAGCAGACCCTTGTTGACCTTTGACTTTGCGGGCGGCTGTGCCGACTGTGCGGCACGGGCAGCTGCCTCTTCGATCGTAACCGTTGGGATCTCAAAAAACCGGTTATCATCATAAACGCCCGTTTGTACGATAGGGTTAAAGCTGTCGTCCTCCGCAGAAAACGCCGGCGGCACGTTCTGCACAGGCTGTACACTCTGTACGTGCTGCACAGGCTGTACTTGCTGCACGGGCGGAACCGGCTCCTCCGTAGGCGCAGGCTCTTCCGTCACATCGGAAGGGTCTTCCTCAAACAGATTCTGCGGCTGCAAATATTCGGGGGCAGGCTGCTGCACGGGCGGCGCAGGCTGCACCGGCTGAACCGGCTCCTGCGGGGCAGGCGGATGCGGCTCAAAACCGTTTCTTTCATTTTCAAAAGGATTGTCCATACCATTACCTCTGAACATAATTATTTGCCTTGTATTCTTTCTCTATATTATACCTCTAAAACGCCGCAAAAGCAACTAAAATCGGCAGAAGGAATGTGAATATTGGATGAAAATTATTGAAACAGAAAATAATACGTAAAAAAACATAAAAAATTTCGGAAAAGCCCTTTAAATCCTGTTGAATTTATAGTATAATATAGGTAACTCGACAGAGGGGGACGCTTTTCTGTTGAAATATTTTGACAAAGGAAGATGCATATGCCATTAGTAAACGCTAAAGAAATGCTCACCAAAGCAAAGGCAGGCCACTACGCAGTAGGTCAATTCAACATCAACAACCTTGAGTGGACAAAATCCATTCTGCTCACCGCGCAGGAGCTCAACTCTCCTGTCATTCTCGGCGTTTCCGAGGGTGCCGGCAAATATATGTGCGGCTACAAGACCGTTGTAGGCATGGTCACCGCTATGCTCGAAGAGCTCAACATCACCGTTCCCGTTGCGCTGCACCTTGACCACGGCTCCTATGAGGGCGCCAAGAAGTGCATCGAAGCCGGCTTTAGCTCCATCATGTTCGACGGCTCTCACTATCCCATCGACGAGAACGTTGCCAAGACAAAAGAGCTGGTTGCCACCTGCAACGAGCTGGGTCTGTCCATCGAGGCAGAGGTCGGCTCCATCGGCGGCGAAGAGGACGGCGTTATCGGCGCAGGCGAGTGCGCAGATCCGCAGGAATGCAAGATGGTCGCAGACCTCGGCGTTACCATGCTGGCTGCCGGTATCGGCAACATCCACGGCAAATATCCCGAAAACTGGCAGGGTCTCAGCTTTGAAACCCTCGACGCTATCCAGCAGCTCACCGGCGACATGCCGCTGGTTCTGCACGGCGGCACCGGTATTCCGGCTGACATGATCAAGAAGGCTATCGAGCTGGGCGTTTCCAAAATCAACGTCAACACCGAATGCCAGCTTGCGTTTGCCGCAGCTACCCGCAAGTACATCGAAGAAGGCAAGGATCTCCAGGGCAAGGGCTTCGATCCCAGAAAGCTCCTCGCTCCCGGCGCACAGGCGATCAAGGACACCGTAAAAGAGAAGATGGAGCTCTTCGGTTCCGTCGGCAAAGCCTAACCGTTGCCACGGTGGGCGATCCGCGTCTCTGACGTTTGAGAGATAAATGACCGTCATTCTCGCGTTAAATGTCTGTATTGGAGGATAAACAGCTATTTTTGCTGCCACAGCCGACGTCTGCGCTTCTGACGTTTCATCAACGGCGCGTTAAACGTTTGCTTAAGAGACAGCGGTTGCTGTTCCCTTTCAATCGTTTCTGATTTATTTAAATGATGAAAAGCTGACCTTTGCAATTCGCCAAGGTCAGCTTTTATGTTATACATGTTTTCGTTTTAATAAAGAAACTATAATGCCGTATCTGCTTATCCCTCGAACCTTGTGCCGGTGACGAACATCCGTCCGGTCTGCTTGCCGGTCACGTTGAGGTATTGGTCAACGGTGAAGCGGACAGGGGTGTTGTCCCACTTGCCGTCGGCGCGGAGGGTCTTGAGCACCGCGTTGGTCACGCCGGGCTTGACGCCCTTGATGATGAAGCGGCAGGCGGAGGTGCTATAGTTAAAGTCGCAACTGACATTGATGTTTAGGCTGTCGATCCAGTATGTCCAGTTTTTGCCCTTTAGTGTCATCACACATTTTTTGTTGGCGGTTACCACGGCGGCGGGTCTGTTGACGGAAGCGGCGGAAACGCCGACGGAAGAAACGGCTGCGGCTGCGGAAACCGCGCAGAGCGCTGCCAATACGGTGCCGATCACTTTGGTTTTTACGGTATTCTTTTTCATGGTGAAGTCTCCCTTGTCGTTTATTTTGTTTCAGTTTCCTGACTGTGGCCAAAGTATAGCAAACCGACTCGGACAAAACACGGACAAAAGCAGCCCCCGAAAAAGAATTTTTGATAAAAAAACCGGGCGGTCAGCGCCGCCCTGTACAATCATTTTTTCTTTTTGTATGCCTCTTTAAAGGGCACCACGGTGCCGTCCTTTTCCTCTACGCTCACGTTGTCGAGCGTTTGGGAAAACTGCTGACGGATCTCGCCGAGATAGAGCTTGTAGAGCTTTTTCTGCTCCTCCTGCTCGGCGGCGGTCAGCCCGACGGTCTTTTTCTTTTTGGCAAGCGCGTTGATGCGCGCGAGCATTTGTTTGTCCATCCAACCACCCTTTTATCAACATAGGGGCGTGACGCGCACACCCCTATGGTTGTTGTATTTATCAATTGTTGATAAGCTTGTCTTCGTCGGACCAGCTGTAGAGCTTTCTGACTTCCTTACCGATGGTCTCGGCAGGAGACTCGGCAGCGAGCTTGCGCATAGCGCGGAAGTGTGCCTGACCGCCTGCTGCGGACATGTCGAGGAGGAAGTCCTTGGCAAAGGAACCGTCCTGAATGTTGGACAGGATCTGCTTCATCGCCTTTTTGGTGTCCTCGGTGATGATCTTGGGACCGGTGATGTAGTCGCCGTACTCAGCGGTGTTGGAGATGGAATAACGCATGCCTGCAAAGCCGGACTGATAGATCAGGTCAACGATCAGCTTCATCTCGTGAATGCACTCAAAATAAGCGTTTCTGGGGTCGTAGCCTGCCTCGCAGAGGGTCTCAAAGCCTGCCTGCATCAGCGCGCAAACGCCGCCGCACAGAACAGCCTGCTCACCAAAGAGGTCGGTCTCGGTCTCGGTTCTGAAGGTGGTCTCGAGAACGCCTGCACGTGCACCGCCGATGCCCAGTGCATAAGCCAGCGCGAGATCCTTTGCCTTGCCGGTCGCGTCCTGATAAACAGCTACCAGGCAGGGAACGCCCTTGCCGACCTGATACTCGGAACGAACGGTGTGACCCGGTCCCTTGGGCGCGATCATGGTAACGTCAACGTCCGCAGGCGGTACGATCTGACCGAAGTGGATCGCAAAGCCGTGAGCGAACATCAGCATGTTGCCTGCCTCGAGGTTCGGCTCGATGTCAGCCTTGTACATAGCTGCCTGCTTCTCGTCGTTGATCAAAATCATAATAATATCGGCCTGCTTGGCTGCTTCTGCGGCGGTGAACACCTCAAAGCCCTGTGCCTCAGCCTTTGCCCAAGACTTGCTGCCCTTGTAAAGACCGATGATAACATGACAGCCGGATTCCTTGAGGTTCAGCGCGTGTGCGTGACCCTGGCTGCCGTAACCGATGATAGCGATCGTTTTGCCCTCGAGCAGGGACAGGTTGCAATCGCTCTGATAATAAATGGGTGCCTTCATGTTTTCTTTGTAGTCTTTCATTTTGAATCCTCCTACTTTTTTGAGAGTCAAGAGTTAAGAGTTGATGACGGAGAGTTGAGAGTTGAGAGTTGAGAGTTGAATGGAGAACTTCGCCTTCAAAAAGCTATTGCTTTGATCTCAACTCTTAACTCTAAACTCTGAACTCTTTATTAAGAACTCCGGACCCCAAACTCTGCTTGATTATGTTATAGCCGAGAGAAAAGCTCTCCGCTCTAAACGCTGAAATATATAAATATTTTAGCCGCTCTCCGCTCTTAACGCTAAACAGAACACGTACATCTGATTTGTCAATCATTTTGTGATTTTAGGTTTTGGGCGTAGGGGCGAGCAGTGCTCGCCCGCGGATAGGAAACCGCCGTTTTTCTACCTAAAACTGGTTTGACAGGACAGCGCGGCGCGGCGGGCGTGCAGTGCACGCCCCTACAACTGATTTCATTTTGTTATGGATATGACATTATAATTTCACATGCTAAACAGAGAGTGCCGAGTTGCCGCGGTCGATGGCGATGGTGCCGGTGCGGACGATCTCGCGGATGCCGTAGGGACGCAGCAAATCGAGCAGCGTGTTGATACGGTTGGTGCATTCGCTATATTCCACGGTGACGCAGCTCTGGGCGACGTCCACGATCTTTGCCTGCATGATCTCGGCGGTCTTGATGATCTCGGCGCGCTTGGCGGCAGGACAATGGACCTTGACCAGCACCAGCTCGCGCTGAATGAACTCGCCCTCGCGCAGACGCTTGACCTTGATGACCGGAATCACCTTGTTGAGCTGCTTTTCAAGCTGCTCCACCACATATTCGTCGCCGTTGGCAACGATGGTGATGCGCGACACGTCGGGGTTGTTGGTGACGCCCACGGCGAGCGAATCAATATTGAAGCCGCGGCGTGAGAACAGTCCCGAGATTTTGGACAGCACGCCGGCGTGGTTTTCTACCAAAACAGATAATGTGTATTGCATAGCGTCACCTCATATCGACGGAGTGTCGGGATAGACGTTGCAGACAAGGATAAACGGCTTGTCCGACTTCACCATATCCTTGATGATGGCCTCGGCTTCTTCATTGGAATTTGCCTCGGCGTGGTCGATGCCATACGCCTCGGCGATTTTCAAAAAGTCGGGGTCGCCCTGCAAGACCGTGGCGGAATGGCGCTTGTGGTAGTGCACATCCTGCAGCTCACGCACCATGCCGAGACGGTGGTTGCGCATGATGATGATCTTGATGGCAAGGTCGTTGCCGACGATGGTCGCCAGCTCGTTCATGCTCATCTGAAAGCTGCCGTCGCCGCAGACGACCACGACGTCGCGTGTGGGACGCGCAAACTTGACGCCCACCGCCGCCGGTATCGAATAACCCATCGTGCCCATGCCGCCGGTGGTGAGGAACCTGCCCTCGCGGATCATAAAGTTGTTGGCGCACCAGATCTGGTTCTGACCGACGTCCGCCACCAAGATCGCCTTGGAGCGGAGCATGGAGCTGAGCTGCGCCACCAGTGCGCGCGGCTCCACAAAGCCCTCAAACTTGGGCGGATTGCGGAAGAAGCTCTTTTTCCAGCTCTTGACAGCCTCCTGCCACTGGTTCGGCACCACATAGTCGCCGATCTCGTCGATCATCATATGCAGCACGTTCTTCATGTCGCCGACGATCGGGATCTCGGTTTTGACGTTCTTGCCGATCTCCGCCGGGTCGATGTCGATATGGATCACGGTGGTGCCGTCGCTCATCTGGTCGGGAGCCGCTACGGCGCGGTCACCAAGCCGCGCACCGCAAACGATCACCAGATCCGCGTCGTGCAAGGCGCGGTTGGCAACGGGCTTGCCGTGGGTGCCGAGCATGCCGAGATACATCTCGTGGTCGCTGGGCATGACGCCGATGCCCATCATGGTCGAGATCACGGGAATGCGGGTCTTGTCGGCAAACGCCTGAAATTTCAGCTTGACGCCCGAGGACAGCACGCCGCCGCCTGCGACGATCAGCGGACGCCGGCTGTTTTTGATCGCCTCGACCGCGCGTCTGACCTGCACGGCATGACCGCGCGTGTTGGGCTTGTAGCCGATAATATTAACGGTTTTGGGATATTCAAAGCGCTCGATCTCGTTCTGCTGAATATCCATCGGAATATCGATCAAAACAGGACCCTTGCGTCCTGTGGAGGCAATGTGAAACGCCTCCTTAAAAATACGGGGCAGATCCTCGGTTTTGCTGACGATGTAGCTGTGCTTGACAAACGGCTCACAGGCGCCGGTGATGTCAGCCTCCTGAAACACGTCTCTGCCCAGCAGGTCGCTCCTGACCTGACCGGTGATGGCGATCATGGGAACCGAGTCCGCATAAGCCGTGGCAATGCCGGTGATCAGGTTGGTCGCACCGGGCCCCGAGGTTGCCACGCAAACACCGGGAAGTCCGCTGCAGCGGGAATAGCCGCTTGCCGCATGCGCCGCGTTTTGTTCCTGACGAACCAAAACATGCTTGATGGAAGAATCATAGAGCTTGTCATAGAACGGACAAATCGTCGCGCCGGGATAGCCAAAGACGACCTCAACGCCCTCCGCTTCCAGACATTTCACCATGATTTCAGCGCCGCTAATCACTGTGTCATTCCCTCCTTCATATACTTTTCCATAATCCGTAACCCTTATTATACAACAAAGGACAGGAATTGTAAAGAATAATTTCAGATTTTTAGCAGTTTTTACGGCTTTACGGTTAGTGAGAAGCAAAGCATCGTGCGCAACGGATTTATAGTGTTTCGTGCAAACGTCTAAAGATGATCGTAGGGACAGCTCTTGCGGCTGTCCGGCAGTAGCGGTAGACGGGTACGGTTCAGCGGAAATCTTTTGTGTTGAGAAAAACGTTTGATTGTGCGAAAGCCTTCTCCCGAGGAGAAGGTGGCACACTGCCTAAGACGGCGGTTATCTATATATAATCGGTTAAGAAAAGATGTTTTTGTGATTTCATCAGACTTCGGCGGCAGTGTGACGGAAGAGGGCAAGCGAACCTGTCCTTTTGCTGACCGTCCGATTCAGGAAGCGCTTCGCTTGCCCTCTTCCGTCACGGCACCACAAAACTTCCTGTTGATTTGGCGTTTGTTTTGTTGCAAAACATAACAATTAAGATAACTATACTGCTCAGGTGCCGCGCCACCTTCTCCTCGGGAGAAGGCTTTTGTGCGAGAGGAAAACAACGCTTCCCTATCCTCCGGCAACCGCAAGGGTCGCCACTACACTGTCAAGGAAAAACAGCAGCAAATCACAAACCTCCCGGTCAATTGTGCATCACGAAAAAAAATTTTTTTTTTGCAAAAAAAGACTTGACGGACGCCAATGTTCCGTGATATTATATAACGCAAGAAACCTCCCTATGGAGCGGAGAACAATGGAATATGTCTTGACTGAGGAACCCACTGCGGAAACAATTGTATATGGCGTGGCGCTGTGTGCGGACGGCGCCACGCTGAAGGAAGCGCCTGCGCTGACCGACAGCCGTCTGTCAGCCGAAGCGCTTGTGCGGCTGCTCAATGAGCTGATGGTCGAGCCGTGCCATTTTGAGGATATTATCGAGGATTATTTGACGGATTTCACTATTTGAAATCCCGTCAAAATGTGCTATACTATATACCGACAATATTCTCGGAAAAACGGTGATAGTTATGATTTGTAATTTGTGTCCGCGCGCCTGCAACGCCTTGCGCACCGAGCACAGCGGCGACGGCTTTTGCGGCATGGGCACCCTGCCGGTCGTGGCGAGAATAGCGCCGCACTTTGGCGAGGAGCCGTGTATCAGCGGCACGCGCGGCAGCGGTACGGTGTTTTTTTCGGGCTGCACCATGCGCTGCGTCTACTGCCAGAATCACGAGATCTCACTGACCGGCAGGGGCGTGACGCTGACGCCCAAGGAGCTGGCGGACGGCTACCGCATGCTGGAGGAAAGCGGCGTACACAACATCAATCTGGTGACCGCCGACCATTTTGTTGAGGCGGTGGCGGAGAGCCTGTCGATCTACCGCCCCAAGCTGCCCATCGTCTACAACTGCAGCGGCTACACCTCGCCCAAAACGCTCACCATGCTCAGCGGACTGGTGGACGTGTACCTGCCCGACTTCAAATACGCGAGCGACGCCCTCGCCCAAAAGCTCTCGCACGCGCCGAACTATGTCAACACCGCCACGGCTGCCATTCAGGAAATGCTCTTTCAGACCGGCACGCCGCGCTATAACGACGAGGGCATCCTGCAAAGGGGCGTGATCGTGCGGCACCTGATCCTGCCTGCCAACACGCGCAACAGCATTGCCGTTCTGGAGCATTTGAAGCGCTGCTTCGGCGACGAGCTGCTTGTCAGCCTGATGTGCCAGTATGTGCCCTGCGGCGCGGCAAAAAATGACCCCAAGCTCAACCGCACCATCACGCGCCGTGAATACGACAAGGTGAAACGCGTGCTGTTCGGCTTGGAGCTGGACGGCTTTACGCAGGATCTGTCCGCCGCCACGGAGGAGTATATCCCCGAGTGGACGTTTGAGGTATAAAGCAAAGGGACGCACACAGCGCCCCTTTTTATTATAGAAAACAGAAAATATTCCGACACTTTTGACCCCGCCGTTGATGGACTTCTCCTGACAATAAACGTTTCAAAAGGCGGGATCGGGTGCAGCGTCACGCTGCCTACATACCATATACATTCAGCAGAATGTTTTTTATCTCATACAGCTTCTTTGACAGATCGACATAGTAGTTGTGGGGATTCTCAAACCGCTTCACCTCGTCCCACAGCAAGTCCACCTGCTCCCTGCAATAGGCGGCGATCTCCTCGATCGGCGGCTGTTCATACACACATACGCCGTCTTTGAACACCGGCACCAACAGCTCCCTTGCGGTATAATCCGTGAGGGTCTTTGTTTTCCATGTGGCGTTCGGGTCAAAGATGGTGCGCGGCTTGGTGTCGTCCACGGTTTCGTCCCAGACGCACAGCTCGTCGGCGATCGCCTTGCCGCTCTCCCTGTCGTAGTAGCGGTAGATTTTTTTGAAGTGCGGATTGGTGATCTTGGCGGTGTTCTCGCTCACTTCGATTTTCGGCACGATCTCGCCGCTCTCGTTCTCAACGGCGACCAGCTTGTAGACGCCGCCGAATACCGGCGACTTGGACGACGTGATCAGCCGCTCGCCCACGCCGAAGGTGTCCACCTTTGCACCCTGCATCATCAAATCGCGGATAAGATTTTCGTCCAGCGAATTGGAGGCGGTGATGGTGCAGTCGGTCAGTCCGGCTTCGTCGAGCATCCTCCGCGCCTTTTTGGAGAGGTAGGAGATGTCGCCCGAATCCAGACGGATGGCGCATTTGGTCTTGCCCATAGGCAGCAGCACCTCCTTGAACACCTTTATGGCGTTCGGCACGCCGCTTTTGAGCGTGTTGTAGGTATCGACCAACAGGGTCGGGTCGTCGGGATACAGCTCGCAGTACGCCTTGAACGCGTCGTATTCGCTGTCGAACATCTGGATCCACGAATGCGTCATGGTGCCGCCTGTCGGAACACCGAACAGCTCGTCGCTCAGCGTGCAGGCAGTGCCGGCACAGCCGCCGATATACGCCGCCCTTGCGCCCAAAACCGCGCCGCCGGCTCCCTGCGCTCTGCGCGAGCCGAATTCCAGCACCTCCCTGCCCTGCGCCGCACGCACGATGCGGTTTGCCTTGGTGGCGATCAGGGTCTGATGATTCAGGCTCAGCAGCACAAAGGTCTCGATCAGCTGCGCCTCAATGGCAGGCGCCTTGATGGTCATCATCGGCTCATTCGGGAACACCGGCGTGCCCTCCGGCACCGCGAATATGTCGCCGCTGAACCGAAAGTCACGGAGATACGCCAAAAAGCCCTCGTCAAAAATGCCCTTTTTGCGCAGATAGGCGATGTCCTCCTCCTCAAAATGCAGCTCCCGGATGTAGTCGATGACCTGCTCCAAGCCTGCCGCGACCGCAAAGCCGCCGTTGTCGGGGACCTTGCGGAAAAACACATCGAAATAGACGTTCTTTTGATAAAATCCGTTTTTAAAATAGCCGTTCGCCATGGTGAATTCATAGAAGTCACACAGCATGGCAAGGTTTTCTTTTTTCATGGCAAAAGCTCCTTTTGTTTGTCTGCTATTATTGTAGCAAGTGAAAGGATTTTTGTCAAATCATTTATAAGCTGCGCAGCCTTCTCTCAGAAAATCATGTCGCGCACCGTGCCGAAAATCTTCTCCCCGTAGCAACGCTTCCACCGGCGCTGCCTCATTTTGCAGCCATCTGCCTTTGCACGACGCAAAGGCTCTTATTCAAGGCTGCCTAAAATTCGAAAATATTTTCGATAAAACAGTTGACTTTTTCGAACGCATGTGCTATTATTGATGTAGTAATCGAACAAATATACGCATTTTGAGAGGCTGCTCTTATGTATATCGCAATCGACCTAAAATCCTTTTATGCGTCCGTTGAGTGTGTGGCGCGCGGACTCGACCCGCTGGACGCCAATTTGGTGGTCGCGGACAAATCGCGCACCGAAAAAACCATCTGTCTTGCCGTTTCTCCCTCTCTCAAGAGCTTCGGCATTTCGGGACGCGCACGGCTGTTTGAGGTGGTGCAGCGCGTCGGAGAGGTCAACAGTCAGCGCAAAAGCCGGCTGAGGGGCAAGGATTTTTCCGGCGAAAGCTGCTTTCTCAGCACGCTGCAGCGCCGTCCCGATTGGAAGCTCGATTATATCATCGCGCCGCCGCGCATGAATGAATATATGCGCGTCAGCACCCAAATCTACGGCATTTATCTGCGCTATATCGCGCCCGAGGATATTCACGTCTATTCGGTGGACGAGGTGTTTATCGACGCCTCGCACTACACGACGCTCTACAAAATGTCGGCGCAGGAGCTGGCGACGACCATGATCCGTGAGGTGCTGCGCGAGACGGGCATCACCGCCACGGCAGGCGTGGGCACCAACCTCTATCTGTGCAAAATCGCAATGGACATCGTCGCCAAGCACATGCAGCCCGACAAAAACGGCGTGCGCATTGCCGAGCTGGACGAGCAGCGCTACCGCGAACAGCTCTGGGCGCACCGCCCGATCACGGATTTTTGGCGCATCGGCGGCGGCTATGCACGGAGTCTGGCGCGCTACGGCATGTTCACGATGGGCGACGTGGCGCGGATGTCGCTGGTGAACGAGCGCCTGCTCTACAAGCTGTTCGGCGTCAACGCGGAGCTGCTGATCGACCACGCATGGGGCTGGGAATCGTGCAGCATGCGCGACATCAAGGCATACCGTCCGCGCAGCCGTTCGCTCAGCAGCGGACAGGTGCTCAGCGAGCCGTACGACTTTGAAAAGGCGCGGCTGATCGTGCAGGAAATGGCGGATTCGCTGGTGCTGGATCTGGTGCGCAAGGGCTTGCTGACGAACTTGATCGACCTGACCGTGGGCTATGATATCCAAAACCTGCGCGACGCCGACCGCCGCAGCCGCTACAAGGGCGAAATCAAGACCGACTACTACGGCCGAGAGGTGCCCAAGCACGCGCACGGCAGCGAACGAATCGGCTGCTATTCGTCCTCCACCCAACGGATAACCGACGCCACGCTGCGGCTGTTTGACCGCATTGTTGCCCCCGACCTGCTGGTGCGGCGCATCTGCATAGCCGCCGGCAACATCGTCCCCGAAAACAGCCTCGACCCTTCTCAGCGCAGCGAACAGCTCAGCCTGTTTGACGCCCCTGCCGACACCGAAGCCGAAGCGCGTGAACGCCGCATTCAGCAAACCATCCTCCGCCTGCGCACCCGTTACGGCAAAAACGCCGTCCTCCGCGGCATGAACTTCAAAAAAGGCGCGACGATGAAGGAGCGAAACATGCAGGTGGGAGGACATAAGGCAGGGTAGTGGGTAGTGGTCGCTTCGCTCCGGAATTGTCATGCTGTGGGCAGATGTTGAAAGGTGATGATAGCGACAGGGCGTTGCCGACCGATGGAAACGTTTGATTGTGCGAAAGCCTTCTCCCGAGGAGAAGGTGGCGCGGCACCTGAGCAGTATGGTTATCTGTATGGTGACGCTTTGTAATAGGTCAAGCGTCAAATCAACAAGAAGCTTTGTGGTGCCGTGACGGAAGAGGGCAAGCGATGCGCTTCCAAAATCGGACGGTCAGCAAAAGGACAGGTTCGCTTGCCCTCTTCCGTCACACTGCCGCCGACGTTTTCTCGCAACAAAACCACATCTATTCCTAACCGATTATAGGAAGATTATCGTCATTACAAGCAGCGTGCCACCTTCTCCTCGGGAGAAGGCTTCGGCACAGCGCCCAACGATATTCTCTTATGGAAACGCCGGACATTTCCGTTTATATCGCATTATCCTTGACCCCGTAGGGGCGAACCCACGTGT
>Ga0256407_10001506_pt1 | contig 48575 bp, 31 predicted proteins | sample RumenRJG_04DNA_FD_193489 | JGI IMG/M metagenome (GOLD analysis project Ga0256407, IMG submission 193489) | Bovine rumen microbial communities from Lethbridge, Alberta, Canada - RJG_04 | ecosystem: Host-associated > Mammals > Digestive system > Stomach > Rumen | place: Canada: Alberta...
ATCTGTCCGTTGCCACACTCGCTCTCGCTGCTAATCATGTGCAGGTCGGGATGATGTTCGCGCATAAAGTCAAGGTTCTCGCGACCTTCCCACTGGAAACCAAGTCCCGAAATGAGTGGAGAGTGGAGAGTGAAGAGTGGAGAGTGGGCTGGCGCAGTGAGTGCGCTGACAATTTTTTCTACGTAGTCCTGACGGTTCGTATTGAATGTACCTACATAGAGTTTCACCTCAGGATGCTTCTCTTTCAGCGTGGGTGCCAGATATTCCTTGTTAAACTTGATTGTTCCCTCCGCTGTCCATGCACAGCCCGGATATGGCGTATAGCTGTAAGCCTCGTTCTGATACATCACCATGTCGATGGGTATATTCTCCTCAGCATAGAGGTCAATGAACTTACAAAACATGTTCGCGTAAGCCTGCAGGTAGCGCGGGTCCTGAATAAAATAGTTCTGAGTGGCCAACTTCTTGGGGAACAGCCGTCCGCGCTGTCCATTGGCAAATTTCATCTCGTCAGGATCAACGACGGTCTCTTGGTTTCCACTCCCCTCGCCCTTCGGGGAGGGGCTGGGGGTGAGGCTAAAGAGCAGGTAATCTTTTTCCTTCGGCTGTGTGTTAAAAGGTGAGCTGGCTACGCAGTAGTCCTGATTAATCTTCATCCACGAGGGCGGACTCCACGGCGACACCCAGAAGGTCATCTTGGGCTGCCACTTTTGTGCCATCTTGATGAGCTTTATGACGTTCTCCTTATCGTGCTCGATGTTGAAGTACTTCAGCTGGAAGTCGCCTGCCACCGTGTCACACGAGTACCACGCACGGCTGTAGTCGTTGGCGTTCATCGTCAAGCGTCCGCGAGTGAAACGCAGGTCACCGTCAGGCGCAAAGATGTCGTGCATAATCTTCTCCTGCTCCTCCTTCGTCAAAAGACGGATGGCATCGAGGTCGAGCTCATTGAAACAAGTGCCCCAAGCACGGAACTGACGTTCCGAGTTGAGAGTTGAGAGTGAAGAGTGAAGAATAGGCTGCGCCTTGGCCTTCGTCGAGAGCGAAGCCTTGCCTTTCGTCTGCCACGGTGCTTGCTCTGTAGTGGTGTACTGCATGAATGTCTGTGCCATCGCATGGGTGGCAACCAGACTGAGGATGCATAATATTTTTCTCATCTTTGAGATGTGCTTTTATAGAATAACGTATTTCTTGCCGTTTTTGATATATATACCGCGCATTTTTGTTACATCAACCTTGCGACCTTGCAGGTCATAGACCGCTCCCTCGCCCTTGGAGAAGGTTGGGGTGATGTTTTCAATGCCACTTGGAACTTCACCATTGATGCTGATAGCCACAGCATTCTTAAGACCATTTGAAGGCTTTATAGGATTCACAACGATGTAAGAGATATCCTTGACAGCCGTCTGACCGCTAAGTGTCAGGGTGCAGAGCTTTTCGTCCTGAGTGAGGATGAAGTTATCGGCTGCAACCTCAGTGTTATCCATCAGTACAACCTTCTGAAGGGTGGCACCAGTGCAGTTGTTATAGTGGATGGTAACAGCTCCTGCTGCTTCTCCAGCGAGAGAAGTGACTGTGAAGCGAGCTGCGGTGCTGTCGGGCAGATAGTAGCCAAGATGAGGTGGCTGGTTGTAACCGCTGTTCTGCCACGTGATGCCGAGACGATATACATGGTCGGTCATCAGACACGGCACGCGGGCAGCGGTCTCGTGAGCGGTAGAGAAAATATTGAGCGTCTGCTTGTCCTCGTTGTTGAAGACAATGATCTCCTCGCGCCAGTCGCCGAAGATGTCAGCCTGCAGACAGGGTGAGTTCTTCGTGCCGTTGCAGGTCACGCTGTAGCCGAGCTCGTAGAGGTTCCTGCCATCGACACCTATGCGTCCTTGGTTATATTTCACCAGATAGGGCTGGTTGTGGTAATTGCCGATGCCATTGAAAATCTCCTCGTAGATGTCGCCGTCCCAGTAGATGCGGAAGTTCTGTTCGGGGGCGCCGCCAACGACACTGCCCGTAGGAGCGTTGTAGAGGCTGCCGTTGCCGAAGCAACTGAACTCCTGACCGCGCTCTTCGGTGAAGTCGGCAGCAATGCCGCGGGCCGTATCACCATCGCCTGTCATGTGGATGAGCAGTTCGCCGGTGGCAGCATCACAGACGTGCATGCCAAATGGCGGGTCTTCATGAATCTGGAACACCTCCAGTCCGGGACGGTCGGGCATAAGGTCGGACACATGGAGGGCATCGCCGTGACAGAGGCCTGTGCTCCAGAGCAGGTTGCCGTCGTGGTCGATGGCAGCCGAGCCATAGATGACTTCATCCATGCCGTCGCCATCAACGTCGGCACAGCTCAGGTTATGGTTGCCCTGGGCATAGGCAGTGGTGAAGTTAGTGTTTGCGTAGGTGGCGTGAGCGTAGGTACGAACGTCCTTCTCGCCATTACCCTCGGTCTTCATCGCTGTCTTCGATGAGATGCTGGCGTGACGCCAACGTGTAGAAAGCTTCGAGCCGTCGAAATCCACCGCCCAGAGATAAGAGCGTGTGTAGTAGCCGCGACACATCACGGCACTGGCATGTGTGGGATTCTGAGCATCGAGATGAGCCACGGTAGCGAGATAACGCTCCGAGCGGTTACCGTAGTCATCGCCCCAGAGGTCGGTACGCAGTTCAGGAGCACCGCCCACGAAACAACCGCGGTTGGGGTTGTAATAGACGGTGTGGATGGCCTCACCATTCTGTCCACTGAATACGGTGAGGAACTCTGGGCCGTACATTACCTGTCCACCACCGTTCAGATATTCCTTCTCATTATCAGTAGCCTTAATGACATCTTCATCGGCAGCCTCGGTGATATAGTGACCAGCACCGTCCTTGGTGCCAGGACCTGTCTTTACGATGAACTCCGCCTTGCCGTCGCCATCGAAATCATAGAACAAGAAAGGCACATAGTGAGGACCCGAACGGATGTTGTGCCCCATATCGATGCGCCACAGTTTCTGCGCAGTCATCTTGCCGTCGGCCTCCAGAATCTTATAGCAGTCGAAGATGGTGGGGCCCGTAAAACCGCCCTGCGAGTTGTCGGCAGGGTTAGAAGGCTCCCATTTCACCACGATCTCGTAGTTGCCGTCGCCATCAACGTCGGCCACCGAGCAGTCGTTGGGTGAGTAAGTGTAGTCAGAGTCGTGGAACGTACCGCCAGCAGGACGGTCGAGCTTCAGCGTGTTGTAGATTCCCTGCCAAGGCGTTATGGCATCGGTAGTGCTTACCTTCTCACCGTTTCGCTTTGTCACGATGCTGTACTTTGCCGTATTCGACCCTTTCGTATCAAGGAAGTTCGTCGAGCTGTTGATGTCTGATGCCACCACTTCTCCGTTGCGCAGCACATCGAAGGTAGTGTAGTCATCGTCGGTAGCGAGCATACGCCAGCTCACTAAGTATTTACTGCCTGAAGCCGACTGAGGCACGGCCATGACGTGACGCACAAGGGCCTCACCCCCGACCCCTCTCCGAATGGCGAGGGGAGTAGTTACTTGTGCTACTGAAATGCTTGTCAATAAGAAACTTATTGCGATAAGAAATATATTGCGTTTCATAATAATCTTGTTTTGATTCATATATGTGGTTTACTATTCTTGAAGGTATCTACTCCCCTCTCTCTTCGGAGAGGGGTTGGGGGTGAGGCTATTTCCCCATGTATTCCAGTTTCCAGTTGTCAATCATCACCCAGTCGCGACGGATGGTGGTTGTCTTGCGCAGTCCTATGCGGAGCAGACCGTTAGTCACCTGTACCTCGATACTGTTGTCCTTGTAGTAGTCCTTTGCGAAATAGACTGCCGCTGCCGACATGGTGTTGGGTACCCACCAACTGCCGAGGTTAATCTCTCCATCCACGCCGAGCTTTGAGGTTGGAGCGCCTGTGAAGATACTCTGCACCTTCATGGTCGTGGTCTTACTGTTGGTGGTGACGTAAAGCTCAGCGTTCAGAGGCTCGTTGCCGCTCTGTTTCGCTTCGTAGGCAGGACCCTCGAGACCAGCGCGATAGAATCCCTGCAGACTCAGACGGTAGATGCCGTCGGGCAGTCCCTGAAGATCTTGATAAGTGTCGAAGTTCGTATTGAAGAACTCTGCATTCTGCAGGTTACTGTTGGCATCGATGCCTGGTTGCACATTGCCCTTCCAGCCCTCGTTGTCGTTGTTCTCATAACGAGGATTGGTGATGAACTTGTCGGTCACGTCAATAGGATTCTCTCTTGAAGCTTTGGAAAGCTCGTCCTCCAACAGTTTGGCAGTGATGCTGGCAATGGCAGTCTGTATATCTGCCAATGTGCTGGCGGTATTGTTATAGACAGCCTCTTCCTCGACCACATCCATGCCAGCATCCTTTGCCTCGTCGATGAGTTCCTTCAACTGTAGCGCAGCCTTGTAGGTGGCCATGTCAGTGAGGTACTGGTTGTATGCACTGGGAGTAGCCACGGTCCAATCAGTCAGATAGAGGTCCTCACCTGGTTCCTCAGCCTCCATCAACAGGGCAGCGAGGTTCGTGCGATATTCGCCCCCAAACAGGTCGAGACCCATCATCGCACTGGGATAGTTCTCTTGGTTGTAGGTCTTGTTCGGTGCAGCTATCATCAGCTTGAAGGTGCTGTTGCCGTTGTCAACTACTTTCCACCAGCACTCAGTAGCACTCTCGGCGTCAACAAACATCGCGCCATTCGTGGTTACGAACAATGTGCGCCAAGCGCTCTTGGCATTCGAGTAGTTGGTGAGCTTATATACTTCTCCGCTCTGCACAAATTTGCACTTCAGTCCCTCTTCGCCCACACTGGCCTGTGTTCCGTAGGAATTGCCCTCGGTATAGAAGCGCTTGGCATCGACATTATAAAGGTAGCACTCCTGACCGGCAACGAAGGCCGATGTGGCGAGCTGCGGACGCTGCCATACGCCATCGTCAGCGGTCGCGTCGAAGTTCAGGTTCAGTGATGAGACATTTGTTTCCAATTGGAAATAACTGCGGAAAGCATCAACGGTCACGTTGCCAGACACCTTCTTCAGTTTGTTGCCGTTGAGAACATAGCTTCCCTGCGGAGCTGTGACAGCGATATAGCTGCCTGCCTTCACATTGCCGTTGCCTGTCAGTGCTGTCACGTCAGCGGTGCCACGATAGAGATAGGCCTTGCCTGCCTCAGGTTTCTTCACCTCTTTCAGGTTGAGTGTCGTTCCATTGATGCTCTTCGGCTCGTAGAACGTACCGTTGGTAGCACCGGTAATGGCGAATGGCAGACAGAACACTTCAGGCGTTCCTGCCTCGATGGTGCGGTAGTAAGTGGCTTTTGTGGCGATAAAATCGGCAGAAGCAGTAAAGTCAAAGCCATCCCACAGAACAAAGTTGGCCACCGCTCCGCTCACGAGCAGGTTGTTCAGTTTTTCTTCAGCTACGGTCTTGATGTTGCCATTGGCAGTGAACAGGCTGTTAGGATTATCCGTAGTGAGGTCACAGCACACAGCATGGTTCTGTGCATCCACTCCATCGGTATAGTCAACGGCATACTGGTTCGCGCCGTCGCTCATATAATAAAGGTGTACGTCGGCAATGCCTTTCCAGTCGGCTCCGTTCAGGTCGAACTCGATTGTGAGGTTGCCATCCTTTGCCAAAGTACCAGTAGCCGTGAGCCACTGCCATCCCAAGGCTTTGTCGGCATTACTGAAACCGCCCGCCGTGCTGTATGGCATCATCACACCATTTGAGTTGAGAGCGGAGAATTGAGAGTTGAGAGTTGTTCCGCAGTTCGTCACAACCTCACCCTCATTATTTGCAATGATTGCTTGAGCAGTTGTTCCGCTTGCGCCACGCACTACTGCCACCACCTTATAGGTGCCGGCAGGCATGTTGTTCAGTATCTGTATCATGCGGGCATTATCGTTGGTGCTCTCATAGTCGTAGCCGTTGCCGCGATAGAGCGTGCAGAGGGTGCGTGTGCCGCCGCGCCAGCCACCATCGCCTGTAGTAAATGACGGGTTCTTCACAAGACTGGTTGCATTGCCCTTGGCCGCTTTTATCGCAGCTAAGTTCTCAGCCACCACAGCGGGATCGGCAGTTGCCTCGCCGCTCATAGCCCATGCCACATAGTCGTCCTCGGTGATGAGCGCCCAACGTGCGAAGCTTGGCTTCGTGGCTGTAGCATTTGTCTCCTGCAGGTACATGGTCTTGCCAGCCACCTCGGCACTGGTCTCAGTGAAGTCGTTGGTATAGACATAGAACAGCTTGTCGCCATCCTCTTCCAGCGTCCACTTCGTGCTGCTGTCATCGCCGTCGCTCCACAGATACTGACCTTTATAAACACCTATCTTCAGGTATTTTCCTGCAGAGCCTGAAAGAAGGTATTTGCCAGATGTCGGTGTGATGGTGGTGAGAGCAGAAGGCACATCAGACAGCGAACGGTATTCGGTATTCAGGAACTGCTGATTCAACACATCATAAAGATAGTACTGACCCTCGGCAGTAGGCTTGCTGCTGCGGTACTGTGCGGGAATGGCTTTCTCCATGGCTATAGCAATATAGTCACTTGGCTTTATCAATGCCCACTTACAGTCATCTGTAGGCTGCGTGGCAGCGTTCGTACCATTTATATAATAGATACCCGTCTGGTCGTTCAGCGTCTCGCTAACCGTGCGGTGAATCTGATAGACGTTTGTCTCACCGCTGATGGCATCGAATGCCCACAGGTTCTCGCTCAGGCCTGCCGTGCCGTCAGTCCACAGGTACTGGTTGTTCCAATAGCCGGTCTTCAAGTACATGCCGTCGGGAAACATCACCGTCCATGCCGTACCGCTCTTTGCCACCTTCACCTCGGCTGGTGCATTCGTCAGTCCGGGGAAGTTGTTGCTCAGACGCACCATGAACTGCTGTTGCGTCACATTGTAGAGATAGAACTCGCCCGATGCCAATTCGGAGAAATAACTCGAGGAAATTCCTGCGGCCTTGGCTCCCACTACCGAAAGCAGGGCTGCAAAGATGAATGTCAGTACTCTTTTTGTCATACGTTTATAGTTTTACGATTCTTAACTGGGTGCAAAATTATTGTCAATTACGCTATTTGCCTTTCAATATCCTGCCATTCGGTATCACAAATTTTCCAAAAACAAAGAAAGAGCCATATGTGGCTCCTTCTTTATACAAAATATTCATACAAACACATCTATTTGACGACGAGCTTTTTACCATTCTTTATATAAATGCCGCTCGCCGTTGGCGCGTTAATCCTGCGACCCTGAAGATCGAAGATTGCATTATCATTTATATCTACTTTATCATTTTCCATAATAACATTGCCCGTTGTAATCCCTTCAAGATAGGTGAGTTTCACATCTGACAGGAAGCACCATGTGTTGCCCTGGTTACCCTTAGCCTGCAGACCCAGCGTAACAGGGACAGACTCTTCCAGTGTGAAATCAACGGTATAGAGGCCGTAGGTGGCAGTGGTCACCTCGGTACGCTCGTCGCCAGAGAAGACATATACACCAGGCTTGTTCTCATTGCCATTATTACTATTCCACACCGTGGCGGCAGCGTAGGCCTCCAAGCGGTACTTGCCAACGGGCAGGCCCTGTACGGTCTGGTAGATTAGTTTCGAGTCGCTGATGGCCGAACCACGCCAGTGGCTAACGCCATAGCCTTCATGCACGCTGCTCTGTATGGCGGCAGGCTTCTCAGAGTAGCCAGCGGCCTGACAGTTGTCGCGCAGCCAGCCCGTCTTGGTGTCTGCAGTAATGGTGGCACTCTCTATGAGCGGTGTAGCATCGCCCGTGGTGATTATCTGACCTTGCAAGTTGTCGATTACGAGTTGCTGCATGGCCTCTTCCAGTTCGCGCTGAAGGTTACCGATAAGAGCTGGCTCGGTGATTTCGGGGAGCTGTGCCAACTGGCGTTCAATGAGGCTGGCCAGTGCGTTGCGCAGTTCCGCGGTGTAGGTCTCGTTGGCTACCATCTGCCGTGCTTGCTCCACCACTGCCATATAAGCTTCGCGTGCTTCGTTCAATGCGGTAGGTGCTGTCTTGCGGTTAGCTTCGAGGTCGAACTCGCTGGTCAGTTCGCCAACGCGTGTCAGTTCGAAGTCGGTCACGCAGAACCAACCCATGGTACCGCCTCCACTAGTTGAAGCATAGCCCACGCGCAGGTAGTCGCCCTCAGCCACGTATATGACAGCAGTGGTCTGTGTCTCCCAGTGGTCAGCGTTCCAAACATCGTCAGCCTTTACTGGCGAAGCCACTAAGTGGGCGCTGGTCTCGGCATAGACATGCTGGTCGCTGATGTTGCCCTCACCACATACACTCTTGGCCGTAACAGTATAGAGACCTTCAGGAAGGCCAGTGAGATCCTGATGGATATCGAGCGAGGTGAAGTTGTTGCTCCAGTTGTTATAGCAGGTCTTGCCAAGGACGGTAGCCACCTTGAAGTCGCCGCTGGCTGCCACGTTGGCTGTCATCCAATTCTCTGCACCCGAAGTGAAGCTGGGGTTGAGTATGGTGTTGTGAAGCGCCTCTCCCTCGACATCGCCCACGGCCTGCAGCAAGTCGTTATAGACACCGCTACCAATGGCTGTATTAAGGGCTGTCATCTGTTCGCTGCTCAGTCGGGCTTGCTCAATGTCAACTAATCCCTGTGCCTCGCTCTTGAGCATCTGAGCCACGTTGGTCTCGCTTCCCACGACGTATGTAGCAAACGAATTAGGTGCCACGGTGCATACCAACGCATGACCGTCAATATCGAGCGTCAACGTCTTCTCGCTGCCACCGTTGTTGCCAATGACCACGATGATATTGCCATCGGGTGCAAGGGCAGAGGTGAGCAGGTTAGCCTCATCGCAAAGCAGAATCTTCGAACCGGCGGGAATGAGGTGGGTATAGTGCTTATAGGCATAGAACTCGGCACAGTATTTAGCCGTTTTGCTGCTACTGTTCACCTGTACCAGTGCGTTCTGCTTCCAGCCCCATGAGCTGTAGCCGCCGTCCTGAAGGATGGCATTCCAGTAGGTATAGGTTGTAACGCCCCCAGCCAGATAGCGGTTGCACAGGTAGAAGGTATGTGCAGCTGCTTTCCAGTCGAACGTGCCGCCACCGCACTCACTCTCGGTCTGCACCATCTCGTACTGCGGCCAGTTCTCATGCACAGCCGACATTACCTGACTGCCTTCCCACTGAAAGCCAATCTGCTTGCAGTAGCGGTCAATGTTGGGCGTGGAGAGGATGGTCTGATACACATCATAGCGGTTGGTGTTCATCGTGCCCACCATGAGTGTTAGATCGGGCTGGTGTTCGGCCATATAGGGACCGAGATATTCAGCCAGGAACTTTCCCGTGGTTGCAGCCTTCCATGAACATCCCGGATAGGCCGTGTTTGAGTAGGCCTCGTTCTGGTAGGCCAGCCCGGTGATATTGATGCCCTGCCCACGATAGGCCTCAATGAACTTGTCGAAATAGAGGCAGTAGGCATTGTAGTAGCGATCGTCGTCGACGAACTGGTCATTGTCGTAGGGCGGCACGCCGAAAGGACAGCCATTGGTGTCGGTCTTCAGCTGTGCATAGTGCTTGTTGGTTTTCATCCACTGTGGCGGACTCCATGGCGATGCCCAGAAGGTCATGTCGGGGTTCTCGCCGAGTGCCTCCTTGATGCTGGGGATGACGCGCTGTAGGTCACGATCTATTGTGAAGTGCTCCATTGTGAAGTCCTCCACATTGCCCTCGGTCTCGTCGCACGAATACCAGTCGCAGGCGTAGTCGCTGGCTCCAACGGGTATACGTCCTACCTGCAGGCGCAGGTCGCCGTTGGGATTAAAGGCACGTTTGTTGAACAGTGTGCGGTCCTCCTCCGATAGTAGGCGCCATGCCTCGTAGTCCTGTTCGTTGAAGCAGGTGCCCCACCCCTTGAAAGTCTGGGCGGGCAGGTCGCTGCGAATCACTATCTGCGCCTTGCCCACGCTCTGCTCCGTAACTTTCTCACTTCTCATCTGCCAGTAGTTACCGTCCTGCGAACGGAAGCTCACAGCCCTTGTCTGTGCGCTAACTGTCACTGCCAGGCAGAGTCCAGCAACGATAATAATCAATCTCCTCTCGTTCATTGCGTTTAGTTGTTATCAATTACTCTTCATCATCCCAGATGCTTCCCCAACGAGAGCCACCTTCGGTAATTTCATTTTCACTAGTACCACCACCATTGCCCAGACCTTCAACATTGGTATTTGATAAGGTAAGAACAGGTGCTGTTTTGATTCTTATTACCATCATCGATGGCACTATATACGTTTTCTTCATAATCTTTCGGTTTTTTAGTATTCGTCTTCCTCGTCATCATCCCAGACACCCCTGCGGCTATTGCCAAAGGTGATACCTGCTTCTTCAGTACCATCATCACTGATGCCCAAATCACTTGCACCAGATGTCGAAGCAATGCTACTGCAGATCAGACTGATTGGCGAAATCTTCCGTATAATGACACTTGGAACTTGATATTGTTTTTTCATCTCGCTAACAGGTTTATTTTACCATCACCTTTTTGCCATTTACAATGTACAGTCCCTTTGTGGGCTGAGCCACACGACGGCCCTGCAGATCGTAGACAGCTCCCTCGCCTTCGGAGAGGGCTGGGGTGAGGTTCTTGATGCCAGTTGTTTCATCATCAAAGCCTATGGCAATGCGGGCAGAACTAACACCAGGAATTGTGAAGTAAGCGCGGAAGGGCTTCAGGCTCACGGTGCTGTTCACCCTGTAGAGATCTGTGCCACTGAGTACGTAGTCGTCGTAATCGATAGCATCGATGTTTGTATAGGTTCCAACCATGTTTACGCCCGTGCCATTAGCTACAGGAGATGAGGCAAGCAAAGCATCTCCAGGACCTGTTAATGCAGTCACGGCACTGGAAGCTTTATAGAGATATGCTTTACCTCCTTCTTTTGTTTCAACCGTTTCGAAGTTCAGTGTACCATTGGTAAGGCTTTCGGGCTGATAGAAAGTACCGTCTGCACCACCAGTAATTTGGAAAGGACAACAGATAGTGGCAAATGCACCAGCATCAATGTTGCGATAAAGTGTGGAATTCACGGCTTTAAAGGTTTTGTCTGTCGGAGGTGTAAATTCATATCCATCATACAACACGAGCGAATTTACCCAATAGAACCCTTGCCAGCCAGAGGTTGTTGGGAAGTTGTTCTTAATAACTGCAGATGCTGCGGTCGTAATGTCTGATGCTGATATCCAAACTTTATTGGGATTATCTGTAATCAGGTCACAGGTCACAGCATGTCCTGTATTGCTGACACCATCTGTATACGCCACAGCATAAGTGTTCTCCGCGTCGCCCATATAATAAAGGTGTACGTCGTCAATACCACGGAAGCCAGAACCGTTCATTTCAAAAGAGATTGTCAAATTCCCGTCGGCTGCCAGTGTGTAGGTGGCTGTTGCCCACTTCCATCCAAGAGCGTATGTGGCAGTATTGAAACCTTCGCTCGTAAAGGTAGGCTTTGGCATCTGTACACCATTATAATTAATCTGCACGTTATCGGTAAATTCCTTGTTGGTGATGGTTGAGCCTGCTGTGCCGTTGATGCTGGCGGTTGCAGTGGTTCCTATTGCTCCGCGAACAGCAGCTACGACTTTATAAGTACCGGCAGGCATATTGCTCAGTGTCTGCGAGAAAGTAGCATCACTGCCATCTGCATTTTCATAATCACACAATCCGTTTCCTCTCCATGTGTTGATGTTTGTCTTGCGTACACCGCCAGTCCAAGCGGAAACATCAGTATCTTCGAAGGATGGATTGGTAATCAAAGATGTGGCATCACCATTGGCTGCAATAATTGTGTACTTTTTACCAGCAGCACCAGATTGAAAACTCGAATAACCTTCTTCAGTAATTAGAGCCCAATCATTGGCACTTTCTTCTAATGAGGGAACATCATTGTCAGAATTCATGTAGTTGTTGCCGACAGGAAATGTTACACCATTTTCTGTTATGGCAGTAGTTAATGTCACATATACCTTATAAGTATTCGTGCCAGAGGTCGTGAAATACCATTTGTAAGCCTCCGTGTCGCCTGTTCCGTTCCACCATAAGCGGTGGTTGCCCCAATAACCTATTTTCAACTCCTTGCTTGATGTAGAAACAATCTTATAGGCTGTTCCTGAAGCCGTAAGAGTGATTAACTTGGGTGTAGTAGTGAGAGACGTGTTTTCACCGCTTGCATTCAGGAATTTCTCCTGCGTTACATTGTACAGATAGAATGTTCCCTCGGCAGGCTCCGAGTAGTAGCTTGACGGAATCACGTCGGCCTTGGCTCCCATGATGGAGAGCATGGCTATCACAAAGAATAAAAGTACTTTCTTTTTCATTTCGTATGGGTTTTAGTTGTTATTATGTTGTTATGTTCTTTGTCAGGTTGGCGGGCTTTCGTTTTTCCTCTGATGGTGGGAACTGTCACAGCCCCACCCGAGGTTAACTACTAACTAAATTAATTTGATATGAGAAAACTATTCTTTTTCTTCGGCTGCAAAGGTATGGTCATTCCTGCGTTTCTACTTTCAATAATCTTCCATCTCATGTAACAAATCTCCCAAAATGCCGGGTGTATTCCACTTTTTGAGAAATTAGTACTGGCATCTGACAGATTATTTGTAATTTTGTAACCATAATTCACAAAAACACCTATCAATCACATCTATCTCATGACAAAGAAAAGCTTACTGACATTTGTGATATGGCTGCTGACAGCAACTGCAGCTGTCATGGCTCAGTCCTCCCTCCCCTCAGTCGCAAGCGACAGCTCCCCTATGGCAGGGGGGCAGCGGATTCGTGCCAATAATTTCACCACTCGCGACGGGCTGGGCAGCAATGTAGTGAACTGCGGTGTGCAGGACCGGCTGGGTTACCTGTGGTTTGGCACAAACCATGGGCTGTCGCGCTTCGATGGCCATCAGTTTGTGAACTTCTATGTGGAAGATAACGGAGAACAACAGATAGAAGGCATTACGCACATCGTGGAGGACACGATGCGCAACGTGCTCCTGATGAGTGGCAAGGACTATCGGTTGTTGTGCTTTGACCTCGCACGGATGCGCTTCGTCAAAGCCGATGGCATGACCTTTCCAAAATCTGACAATGATGCTAACGAGGCTACCTACATCGCAAGAGCGAAAGAGCTTGGAATCCAGCGCGGCAACATCACCAACCGCCGCCACGACCTGCACTATGTGCGATTGGTTGACGGACGGGAAATCTTTACGACGATAGACAACGGCTTCTACATCTATGACCCTACAGCTGCCAAGCTGCATCATTTCTGTAGCGCAGACGATAGTCCTGTCATAGAGTCCGACTACATCAATGATGCCTTTCTCGATCGTTCGGGCAGCATCTGGCTCGCCACCACCTTTGCGGGCATCTATCAATTGAACTTGGACGAAGGCCTGCTGCGTTACCATGCTCTTGACGGTAGCTCGGGAAATATCCGTTCCTTCTTTCAATTGTCTGACAGAGCCATAGCCGTGGGCGACATGGCGGGCAACATCTTTCACTATGATACGCAAACAGGAAAGAGCAGACTAATCTTCCAAAAAGGTCATCGCGCCTATGCCATGCGTACCGATTCTCATGGCCGTTTCTGGGTAGGAACCCGTGGTGGTGGCGTATGGGTGGATGACCGTCACCTGAATGCTACTGACGGATTTTCAGCTCGTCAGGTCTTCGATATATGTCTTGCTGAGGACGGTACTGCATGGATTGGCACTTTCGACGGAGGACTCATTGAAGCAAAAGAACAGTCCGATGGTACTTTCTCTTACAATACCTATCTGCCCGACGAAAAGATACATCAGATACTCATCGACCGAAAGGGTTGCCTTTGGGTTGCCACAGAGAATGGCATCTTCCGCAAGGATGGCGCGGAATTTCATCCAATATATAATAAAAGTAAGGTGGTGTGTATTACTCAAGGCCCTGCCGACACCATCTATGCTGGCAGCAACGGTTATGGATTATTGATCATCACCAAGACCCAGGTGAAGCACTTCACCACCTCCGATGGCCTTACCAATAATTGTGTGGAAGCCATTGCCATAGATGGGGAAGGCAATACTATCGCTGCCACCGACCAAGGCATATCCATCATCAGTCGTCACGATGGCACCGTTCGCAATGTCTATTCTTCCTTGGGACTGATGGCTGATACTTATAACGAGGATGCAATCCTGCGGACTACTGACGGGCGTATCTTTCTCGGTAGCCAGCGAGGACTCGTGGAATTGGGAAAGACGGCAGCCACATCAAATAATACTGGATATTTCGCTCCATGCATATCCAGTATATATGTTAATGACGCACCCCACTACGATGGAACATTCAAAGTATTGCACCTTCCCCACAATCAGAACAATCTGCGCTTCAACTTTTCTTCATTTGCCTATAAAGACCTAGCGTCAGTCATATACAGCTATTGGCTGGAGGGCATAGACGATGACTGGCGGCCGTCAACCAAAGAGAGTTTTGCCCTCTATACGAATTTGCGCCCAGGTCAATACCGATTCCATGTGCGTTACAGTTTTCCAGGAGGGTCGTGGAGCGAGGAGATTATCTGTGATATCACCATTGCCCAGCCTTGGTACTGGACGTGGTGGGCACGCCTGTTCTATCTGCTCATCATTGTCTTGTTTATCTGGTACGAGTGGCATCAGTATCAGCAACGCCTCTCCTTGCAGCGGCAGCTCGACCAGCGACTCACAGCCCTCTATGCTGTAGAAGCGCAACAAGAACATGCTATTAAAGAAGATAGTGCGTCGGGAGATGTCATGATGAAAAAGAATGAGCCAGAAGAGAACAAACCCAAAGAGACAGCACAGCAGAAGGCTGCAAATCAACGAAACAGGGACTTCCTTGATAAATTAGACAATCTTATACAGCAAAACCTTCTTCAGACTGACCTCGATGTGAATTATATCGCCCAGGAAATGTGTGTCAGCTACTCGACCCTCCATCGTCGCATCAAGTCACTTACCGGCATCACCGCAAATGAGTATGTCCGCAAGCACCGTTTGACTAAGGCTATGCAACTACTTCGCGACGGTCATAATGCCTCCGAGGTTGCCATGCAGTGTGGTTTCAATTCACCAAGCTACTTTACTCGCTGCTTCAAAGCCGAATATGGCATCCTTCCATCGGAAGTATAAGATAATATCGTGTAGTTTTCTTGAATTCAAATTGATAATGAAACAAATGTGTCAAAGAAGTAAGTGAGCAGGGAGCATACCTTTGCCATGTCATTGAAGATTTTTTTGCTTGTCTTGAAACGCAGCACAAAGGTAAGTGAAAATTCCGACTTGACAAAATCCTGAGCCGCTCGGCTCTGCCGCTTCGATTTCCGAAGAACTTTTTGCTGCTCAGGAACTTATAAAGATAGTTAAACTAAAGTGCTGCGGAATTTAGGAAGTATAAATAATGGTAGTGAATGCATTGTTGATGAATCTCGCAGACAACGTAGTGACAACAGTCACCGAGATTGCCAAAGGAGATGATGTCTGCTTCATGAAAGGCAGTGAGCACATTATTCTGAAAGCAGAAGAGGACATACCGTACTGTCATAAGGTCGCATTAGAGGACATTGGCAGGGGCTGTGATGTTATTAAATACGGTGAAAGCCTCGGCCACACCGTTGCAGATATCAGCAAGGGATGCTGGGTAAACGATCATAACCTGAAAAGTGAATTGCGAGACTATGACAGTGAGTTGGCTGGCGATGACTGGCAAATGTTTGCCGAGCAGTCTGAGGGAAACTCGAAACAGGCCTCTTTCCAGTTCTGGGGCTACCGGCGGTCAGAAGGTCGTCCTGGCATCCGTAACCATATCCTTATATTGCCGACCTGCGTCTGTGCCAGCGAGAGTTGCCGTATCGTGGCGAGTCAGATACGAGGGGCAGTCAACATTGTATTCAACACGGGTTGTTCCGATGTACAGGCAAACACCGATATGAGTCAGAAGATACTGACGGGGTTTGCCTGTCATCCTAACATCTACGGTGTGGTCATCATCGGATTAGGCTGTGAGACCGTCCCGCACAAGCAACTGAAAGAGAAGATTGGCCGACTGACCAAGAAGCCCGTTGTTTCCTTTGGTATTCAGGAGGAAGGCGGTACACTGAAGACCATTGAGAAGGCCGTCCGTGCTGCCCGCGAGATGGCAGTACAGGCTGCCATGCAGCAAAAGGAACGCTTCGATGCCTCAGAACTCTATATCGGCATTGAGTGCGGTGGTTCCGATGCCACCTCCGGCATTGCCAGCAACCCGACAGTAGGTGAAATGAGCGACCTTCTGGTGGATATGGGAGCAACGACAGTAATGAGCGAGTCGATTGAATGGATCGGCGGCGAACATATACTGGCCAAACGAGCTGCAACACCAGCGATTCACAATCAGATTATCGAGGTGTGCCGTGCATACGAGACTCATCTTTCTGCTGCAGGGCAAGACTGTAGGGCCGGACAGCCTACACCAGGCAATAAGGCTGGAGGACTGTCCACACTCGAAGAGAAGAGCCTCGGCTGCATCCGCAAAGGTGGCACGCGCCCCATCCAAGAAGTGCTACAGCAGGCCGTCATGCCGTCAAAGAGAGGAGCCGTAGTGATGGATACGGCTGGCTTCGACATCGCCTCTGTCACCTCGATGGTGGCTTCAGGGTGTCAGGCTGTCGTCTTTACCACTGGTCGTGGTACGCCTACTGGAAATGCAATTGCTCCCGTTATCAAAGTCACTGCTAACGAACGTACCTTTCACATGATGGAGGACAATATGGATGTTGACCTCAGTTCTGTGCTCCGAGGTGAGAAAACCATCCATCAGATGGGCAGCGAACTTGTTAATATCGTATCCGAAGTAGCAAACGGTCGCATGACGAAGGCCGAAGCATTTGGGGTCTCCGACATTGCTGTTGATCACGTATGCAGATTCGTTTAGTTTGTAAATAGACAGTATGCTTGTAAAAGCCTGTAATTATCAAGCCTCAGTTTTTTTTCTTTTGTACAAATAATGTAAGACAGCTCGTCTACAGGCTAGACATTATCTCAGGTGGCTCGTCACGTCCTCAACGCATTCACCGCCACAGAAGTAGACGCTTGACAGCGAACCGACAATCTCGCGCTTTGATAGTCGTATGTCGTACATCGGAGACCCAACACTTTGTCGATAACGGGGCCGATGTAACGGGAAGATTGCTCTCTCACGTGAAATATTCCTCAAACAAAAGTTAAATACGTTAAAATTGCTCCCATTTTTGCACATTCCAAAGTAGGGTGTTCAATATGATGTACCTAAATTCTACGCAAAAAACGATCACACCTCCTTTGTAAAAAGGGGATTCGGGGAATCATACCTGTTTGTGTACATCTTGAGCACATTTTAGAAACATTTTCCATCATAACTATTTGATATATATTTAAATACAAATTCTAATTAACAAAAATTGGGGAACATCATATTGAACACCCTAATTCCAAAGCCATCAATCCACTTTTCTACCGTTTAACGTATAAGTAACTGATTTTCAATGCTTAATACATTCTATCAGTGTTCTATACTGTCTGATTTTATAATTCCAGAAGTAAGCGTATCCGCTGTAGCATCTTGTACGCAATCCCAAAAGTCAGTACCTTTGCACATTCACTTTAATAAATTGTGCAAAAAATGGAATTAATGACAGCCGATGCCCGTTATGAAAAGACTTGGCATCAATTTCTTTCAGCATTAGAGACACAGCCTCGTCTGCGCCTTGCTCCTTTTCTCCGTTCACTACATGTCCACCGTCGTGGTTTCGAGAAGTGGATGTACAGACATGGCTACAGCGTCGGTGATGCCAAAGGTCGTGTCCTTCAGCTCCGTATGGATGCGCAGACTTCTGCGTCACCGGATGCTCTCTCCAGTTTCCTTCCTGTTGATGTGCGCGAGGATGCATCAAATCCTCAGCCCGATCTGCTGACAGGCGTCAGTCTGACGCTTCCTGACGGAACGACGGTTTCCATCCGTCGCGGCAGTGCCGGAGCCGTTGTCTCGTTTCTCAAGCTTTATTCCGTGGAGGGCCTGCCATGTTCGGATTAGAGGATAGCCGCCGGTACTACGTGTGCCAGCGATATGTAAGGATGAATATGGGCATCAACGGACTGTCCAGGATGGTCAGCAATGAACTGAAGCAGCCAGTACTCAGCGGTGACGTTTTCATCTTCTTCGGAAAGAGTCGGCAGATGGTGAAGCTACTGTGCTGGGACGGCGACGGTTTCCTCCTCTATCAGAAACGATTGGAGAAGGGCACCTTCGAGCTACCCCTGTTCAAGCCTGGCCAGAAGGCCACAGAGATGCCCTACAGGACGCTTTCAGCCATCATGCGGGGTGTGAGCCTTAAGAGCGTGAGATATCGCAGCAGGCTAAGAATCGGGAAATCAGAATTTACGCAACCGCCTGAATATCAGTAAAATAAATCAAAAATAGTTGGCTTTTTTCTTGGTGGTCTCGTCCTTTTTTATTACCTTTGCGGTATGAATAAGGACGAGATTATCTTGATGCTCCAGCAATTGGTAGCCAGCCTGCAAGGGCAGCTTGACGAAGCCTTGCGGCAGCTTGACGATTCCAACCGGAAGGTGGATGCGCTGATGCAAGAGGTTGCAGAGCTGAAGGAGCTGCTCGTCCGGAAGACAGAGGAAGAGCAGAAACAGCGCAATATCGCCAAGGGGCTGTCCAAGATCATGCAGAACAAGTCAGAGAAGCAGACCCCGCCAAAGCCGCAGCCGGCCTCGGACGAAAGCGGCGCCCAAGCCGCCCCTGCGTCAAAGCCCCGCGAGAAGACCAACTACGGGGCAAAGCGGATAGACCACTATGTCACCGAGGTGGAGCATGTACCCATAGATCCTGATGACCCCAGGTTTGACAAGGAAAGGGCCAGATGGATAGGCGAGCGCGAATCCGCCCGCTACATCCTCGTCCCCATGCGCTTCATCAAGCGCGTCTACCATGTGAACAAGTACGTGCAGGACGGCACCGTCATGGAGGGCAAGGCGCCCGACGCACCTTTGCTGGGCTCTAACTACGACGGCTCGTTCATCGCTGGCATCGCCCAGCTGCGCTACCTCTACTCCATGCCCGTGGAGCGCATCGTCGGCTTCTTCACGGAGAACGGCTTCGACCTGAAGAAGGGTACCGCCCACGGCCTGCTGCGCAAGACGGAGCAGCTCTTCGAGAACCTGTACAAGGCCCTGGGGCTGGCCGTCAAGGAGGACGACTATGTGGCAGGCGACGAGACCTACCACAAGGTACTTGTCCCAGAGAAGAACAAGGACGGAAAGGGCATCAGGAAGGGATACATCTGGGACGTCACGGCCGTCCATCTGGGACTTACGTACTACTTCTATCATGACGGCTCCAGAAGTGAGGATGTCATCTTCGACTACATAGACGGATACAGCAACGCCTTCCAGTCCGACGGATTCTCACCGTACAGGAAACTGGCAAAGAGACTCATCCGCTTGGCCTGCCTGCAGCATGTGAAGAGGAAGTTCCTCGACTGCGGGGATGACTTCGACGCAAAGGTCGTCGTCAGGCTCATCAACCACCTGTACCATAAGGATCACAAACATGAAATAGGCAAGGACGGATGGACCGTGGAGGACAACACCCGCTGGCGGCAGGAGTATGCGCCGCCCATACTCAGGATCATACGTAAGAAACTCGACAAGATGGCGGCATATCCGCCCGAAAAGATGCTTCCCAAGTCTGAGAAATATACTGCCGTGCACTACATGCTCAACGAATGGGAGGCCATAGAGAACATATTCACCAGGGGCGACTACCATCTGGACAACAACCTCGTCGAGAGGCTCAATCGCTATATATCCCTCTCCAGACGCAACTCGCTCTTCTTCGGATCGCATAAGGGAGCAGAGCGTGGAGCCATGTTCTATTCGCTTGCCTGCTCGTGCCGATTGCAAGGTATCAGCTTCTTCGAGTACATATCGGACATCATCAACAAGGCTGCGACACTGCCACCTAACACTCCTATTACGAAATACAGAGACCTGCTACCCGATAAATGGAAACTGACTAATAAACCAGACTAGATGCTACAGCGGATACGCTTACTTCCAGAAAGAATTAGCATAATAAAGAAACAAACGTTTGAGGGTTGTGTTCATTTGGTTAATATATCAATTCCAGCCTCAGTAGAACGAATATATCAAAATGCATTTGCTGGTTGTAATGGGTTGGAAAATATAATAGTCCATCGAAACATCCCACCATTATTGTACGAAGATGCTTTTTCTAACTACGATATCACTTTATTTGTTCCACAAAACTCAGTAGACAAATACAGGACAACAATACCTTGGAATAAATTCAGGCAAATAATAACGTTTGAAGGAGAAGAAATGCAACAGTACAAATGCGCAATTCCCATAATAACATATTCTGATGGATGTCTGCATTACATTTGTGAAACAGAAGGAGCTGAATGTATAACAAATATTACTGATGTAGATATTCAGACGCACAAAGGGAATGTCGTTAGACTGACTGCCACCTATACAATCAACGTTTATGCCACTGCTACTGGTTACGAGAACAGCGACATTGCAACCGCTACCCTCTGCTGGATTGACGCTGACCCGAAGATTGAGGGCATTGAGAACAGAGTAGCTCAGGTGAGGGCAAATGCCGTGCTGATTCAGAGCCACAACGGCGTGTTGAGCATCGCGGGCGTTGCCGACGGAACCGACATCGCTGTCTATTCCACTTCCGGCCAGATGGTCGGTTCAGCCAAGGCTCGCGGCACCACCTCCACCATCGCCACCAGCCTCCGCAGCGGCAATGTCGCCATCATCCGCATCGGCGACAAGTCCATAAAGGTCGTAATGCAATAAAAAGCATTCCCAATAAACTTCGGGAGGCCGATGCTGGTGATTCAGCGTCGGGCTCCCGAATATCTTTTCCGTCTGTAGCTATCCTGGAGCTGCAATATGGGAGCTATTTCGCCTTTATCACAAGAATTTGAAAGAAATGTTTGTGTATCTGCCATTTTCTTCGTACTTTTGCAGTGCATAATAATAAAAGGAGAATCAGATATGGAACTACAGACTGTAAGGATTGGACGTGAGAACATCGTGCCGAGCGGCGCGAAGGTCGATGGCATCAGCATCCGCCGTTCGGGCATCGCCAAGGTGCTTTGGAGGAAGATGAACAGGGATGTTCCTCGGAGCGAGGTCATCAAGGACGGCGTGAATATCTACAAAGGCTGAAACGATGGGGGCAATAACACGGAAATATCTGGATGCGGCAGAGTGCATAGTGACCGAGAGCTATGTGTATGCACCGACAGACCTTGCAAGCGGCGAGGCCGTCAGGCGTGTGAAAGTGCAACGCTCGCTGTGGGACACGGGGGCATCGGTTTCGCTCATATCGGCGCGGGTAGCCAAAGTGTTGGGACTTGAGTCCATCGGGAAGTCGGGCGTGTCGGGCTATAACGAGGGCGTGGACGTGAAGGACACTTACCTCGTGCATAGCGGCCTGCCGACGGGTGACATCGTGACGAACAAGGACGGCAGGACAACGTTCTCGTTCAGGATTCCCTCGGAGGTGGAAATCGACTTCTCGGAGAAACAGTAAGGCTTTGCTTGCGTTCTCCAAATGTAAAACTTGCCTGGTCTCTCTTTCAAGGCTAGGCCGCTCAGCCCAAAGGGACGCTTGCCAGAGCAGGAAGTTTTTAGTTTTCCCGTTTGTGTTCACACATTATATAATATATAGAGAGAGGCTTTTCACTTTTTGTTTCGCTTTCCACTTGTCGATACCGTACACGAAGAAAGTGACATTTGCTTTTCATATTGATTTCAACAGTTTCTCAGCCAGAGGCACATACCAAGCACGGACTTCCTCAGCCGTTGGAGTGTGACCACCAGGGAAATGGAACGTCTTATTGTAATGCTCCAAGAAGGTTGGCTCAAAGTGTGCTAATGTGTCCTGTTTTCCAAACAAACCCCATATACGGTCTTTGAAGTCGGGATGGCAACTGGCAAACTGTATGGCCTCCATTTCTGCAAACTTCTCAATCAAGGCTTCATCAATGACAAAGTTCTGTTTGCCGTCCTTTCGAGGCGACTTGTACTGATGTTCACCGACACGCTGTTTCAGGAACTCCGTCATCTTGAAGTGGGGATTGCCGAGCAAAGCAGGAATACACACAACAGGAACCACCATCTGAGCATAGAAAGCCCCGCAGCTGTTGCCAATAAGTAGGTCTGGCTGTTCGCCATCTATCAACTCGCGGATAAATCTGACTGCCTCTTTCGGGTGCATTGGCAAGTCAGGCGTGATAACTTCTGCACGACCTTTGAAAGCCTCGCGCAGAGCCACCGCTGGTACACACTGACCGGACTTGTGGGATTTGCAGCGAATAGTACAACCAACATCATTCAAAACTGCGAAGTGGTTGTTTCCGTCGTTTGTAGTGGCGGTGGCCACAGCCACTGCGGTGGCATCCTCGGCCACGGCCTAAAATCAACAACAACCATCCGCGACTGCCTCTTCTCGGGCACCATCAGCGGCACAACCACCGCCACGGGCATCATCTACGGTTGGGGCGACATCGACGGCACGCACACCATCGTGAACTGCATGGCCAACGGCACCTACACCAACTGCAACGACATCGACCTGCTGAAGAAGGCTGGCGGCACGGAGGTCATCACCAACTGCTACAAGAAGCAGAACATTGGTTCGCAGGGCACTTATACCACCGCCACGGGCAGCGACCTGCAGGCCCTGCTCGGCAACGGCTGGGAGGTTCGCGGCGCAAACGTGGTGCCGAAGATGAAGAGCCCCGTCAGCGACTTCGAAAATCCTGTATTTACCGATGTTATCATTGACAACACGACCGCAAACGTCTCGACCGACTATGTGGACTTCGTGGGCACCTACTCGCCCGTCGTCTACAACAACGAAGACCACTCCGTGCTCTTCCTCGGAGGTAACAACACGCTCTACTACCCTGATGGCTCGGCTCCCTCCTACATCAACGCCTGCCGCGCCTACTTCCAGCTGAACGGCATCACGGCGGGCGATCCGTCTGCACCCAACAGCATTCGTGCCTTTAAGCTGAACTTCAGCAATGACAACGATGTCACAACGGGAATACTTGATGCGGAAGCAGATTCTTCCCTTTTCACTCTTCACTCTTCCCTTTCCAGCTATTACACCCTCGACGGTGTGAAGCTCGACAAGCGGCCTACCCGCAAGGGAATGTACATCTACAATGGGAAAAAGATCGTGATTACACGGACGGAGTAATGTCTTTAGTGATGATAAAAAATAACTTGGTACAAATAATTAATGGAACACGAAGATACGAAGATACGAAGTTTTTCGTTCTCGTGAAATAATCTTCCTTTCTTCGTTTCTTCGTGTTTGGTTAGTAACCGTGAAAGAATAACTTGGTATGATTGGAGTTATAAGGGGCAGGGGTGGGGTCTGTAACTTACTACATCCATAATTGTACCAACTTATTATTTAGCTATCACTTAATACGACAACTGATGAAACACAATAAAGTACCCGACTGTACACGAGTATAGTCGGGTGCTTTTTTTTGGGGGGGTAAAAACCGTCGGAAATGCTCAGCCTATCTGTTTGTGCAACGTAAGCACGTTCTGACCCTCGATGCGCTGATACTCCACCTCATCCATGATCTGGCGCACAAGGAAAATGCCCAGTCCGCCGATGGGACGCTCGTCGACACCGAGCGTTGTGTCGGCCTCGGCAGCAACGGTAGGGTCGAAGGGCTTTCCGCTGTCGGTCATGACAAACGTCAGGCGGGCACCATCGCACTGGGCCTCAATCCTCACGTCGCCAACTGTTCCTTCGGGATAGGCATAGTTCATTACGTTCACCACGGCTTCTTCCATGGCGAGGTTCAGTTGCATCGTCGTGCCCATGTCCAAGTTTAGGGCTTCGCAGACTTCTTCTATGAAGGCTGCAAGGCTGGGCACTTCCTGCACATCGTTGGGCAGGGTGATGCTGCGAGGCGAGAGTTGAGGGGCGTTCATGGGTTATCGGTGGAGGGTTAAAGGTGGAGGGTGGTTATTCAAGATAGGTATAGCCGTAGAGTCCGGAGCGGTAGTTGGAGAGGAACTCTTTGCCCTCTTCGAGGGTGATGCGGCCTTCCTTGACGCTCTTGGTAACCCATATCTCGAGCTGTCGAACGAGTTTCTTGGGGTTGTACTGCACGTATTCGAGCACCTCCTCGACGGTCTCACCGTCGAAGATCTGGTCGATGTGGTAGTGGCCGTCCTTTACCGAGACGTGGACGGCGGTGGTGTCGCCGAAGAGGTTGTGCATGTCGCCAAGAATCTCCTGATAGGCTCCGACGAGGAACACGCCGAGGTAATAGGCCTCATTGCGCTTCAGCGTATGCACGGGCAGCGAGTGGGAGTTATGGCGGTTGGTCACGAAGTTGGCAATCTTGCCGTCGGAGTCGCAGGTGATGTCCTGCAGGGTGGCGTTGCGTGTGGGTCGCTCGTCGAGCCGCTGTATGGGCATGATGGGGAACATCTGGTCGATGGCCCAGGAGTCGGGGAGTGACTGGAAGAGGGAGAAGTTGCAGAAGTATTTGTCGGCGAGGAGCTTGTCGATGTTCATCAGTTCCTCGGGTATGTGCTTCAGGTTCTTGGCCAGGGCGTGGATCTCGTGGCATACGCTCCAGTACATGGCCTCGATCTCGGCACGCGTCTTCAGGTCGACGATGCCGTGGGCGAAGAGGTCGAGCACCTCCTCACGTATCTGCTCGGCATCGTGCCAGTCTTCGAGCACGTTGCGCGGTGAGAGGTTGTCCCAGATCTCGTAGAGGTCTTTTACTAACTGGTGGGAGTTCTCGTCGGGCTCGAACTCCTCGGGCATCTCGGGCAGCGAGGCGGTCTCGAGCACGTCGATGACAAGCACCGAGTGGTGGGCAGCTAAGGAGCGCCCGCTCTCGGTGATGATGTTGGGATGGGGTATGTCGTTCTTGTTGGCAGCGTCGACGAAGGTGTAGATACAGTCGTTGACATACTCCTGGATGGAGTAGTTGACACTACTCTCGCTGGATGGCGAGCGGGTGCCGTCGTAGTCGACGCCCAGGCCACCGCCGCAGTCAACGAAGTCGACGTTGTAACCCATCTTATGCAGCTGGATATAGAACTGTGAGGCTTCGCGCAGGGCGGTCTGTATGCGGCGTATCTTCGTGATCTGAGAGCCGATATGAAAGTGGATGAGGCGCAGGCAGTCGCGCATGTCCTTCTTGTCGAGGAGCTCGAGGGCCTCGAGCAGCTCGGCACTGGTAAGTCCGAACTTCGAGGCGTCGCCACCGCTCTCCTCCCACTTGCCGGCACCGCTGGAGGCGAGCTTGATGCGGATGCCGATGTTGGGACGCACGTTGAGCTTCTTCGCCTCGCGGGCAATGATCTCCAGCTCGTTCAGCTTCTCGACGACGATGAAGATATGCTTGCCCATCTTCTGTGCGAGCAGGGCCAGCTCGATGTAGCTCTGATCCTTGTAGCCGTTGCAGATGATGATGGAGTCGCTCTGGCACTGTACGGCAATGACGGCATGGAGCTCGGGCTTGGAGCCGGCCTCGACACCGAGGTTGAACTTGCGTCCGTGGGAGATGATCTCCTCGACAACGGGCTGCATCTGGTTCACCTTGATGGGGTAGACCACGTAGTTCTCGCCCTTGTAGTCATACTCTTTCGAGGCTTTCTTGAAGCAGCTCCACGTCTTCTCGATGCGGTTGTCGAGGATGTCGGGGAAGCGCAGCAACACGGGTGCGGTGACGTCGCGCAGTGCCAGCTCGTCCATCACCTCGCGCAGGTCTATCTGCGTCTGGTCCTTGCAGGGCGTCACGTAGACATGACCTTGGTCGTTGATGCCGAAATAGGAGGTTCCCCAGCCGTTGATGTTGTATAGCTCGCGGGCGTCTTCAATGGTCCACTTTTTCATAAGGAGTTCAGGAGTTCAGGAGTGAAGTTTTACTTGCGAATGACTTTTTTCTTTCCGTCGCTGACGGTAATACCCTTGTAGTTCTTGCCCACACGCTGTCCCTGAAGGTTGTAGTTGGTGGAGGGTTCTTGCCTTGCAAGCGACCAGAGGTCGAGCGGATGGTGGAAGGTGGATGGTAGAAGGTGGAGGGAGGAGGGCATTGGTGCGGTGACGGTGAGCGTACCGGCCACGAAGGTCATGTTGTAGCTCTGGGCCACGGCATCCTTCACGGTGATGGGATATTCGCCCTCGGGCGACTCCTCGTCGGCCTCGCACTCAAAGACGGGCTCGGCCAGCCATACGGGCTGCTCCTCATTGTTCTTCAAACCTTCGTAGGTCAGGGTGAACTCAGGATTCTCCTCACCCATAGGACGGCTGACGTTGACCACGGTAGCCGTAGCGTCGACGCGCTGCACGATGAGGTAGCCGTCGATGAAGTCAATCTCGTCTTCGGTCTCAATGGTGCCGAGGCCGATCTCGATAGGATAGCGTCCTGCCGGCGACTCGGGTGTGGCCTCGCAGGTGAGCTCGGGCTCGCCCACGATGGTACCGCCGTTGACGTAGTAGAAGAAGTTGGGGTTCTCGTCGCCATACTTGCGAATGGTGTTGCGCACCTTGATGCTGGTGCCGAACTCCACGATGTTATTCGTGCCGAAGTCCTTCCACTGCGCTATCTGCTGGTACTTGGAACGCATACCGCTGCGCACGTAGAGCTTGACGGTGCCGAAGCTCATGCCGCTGAACACCGACGAGCCCAGCGTGGGCACCTGCTTCGAAGGAACACGCAGCTCGTAGATTCGCGTACAGCCTTTGAAAGCCTCGTCGCCAATGGCCTTGATCGACTCGGGCAGACGCACGCGGCGCAGGCTGGTGCAGTTCTTGAACATCTCGGCCGACAGCGTGTTGTCGGGGAATTCGGCCTTGCTCAGGTCCATCGAGCGCAACATGCCGCTGGTCTCGTAGCCATCGGCATCGCGTCCGGCAAGATAGCGCAGGTAGAGTAGGTCGTTGTCGTTGAGCTGTCCGCTCACGGTTAGTGAGCCGATATCGCCCTCGCCCTCTAAGGCCTCGACGGTCTGCTGGAGCGAGCCTGCTGCCTTCACGTCGACGGTCTCGGTGCGCAACTGGCTGTGAGTGGTGCTCTTCACTCCGATGATCATGTCCTGTCCGTAGGAGAACGTATAGTAGGCGGGGTTCAGCAGCGAGATGTCGTAGTAGCCGTCGTCCTCACCGCTCCAGCCCCAGTTCACGTAGACCTTACCATCGGCACGGTAGCCGTGAACCACGAAGGCATGGCCACCCATCCAGGCGTCGGCACCGCCATAGTAGAGCGGCCCGTTCTCGCTAAGCTCGCGATAGACAATGTCCATCCAAGCCGACTCGGTGTACTGGTCGCGCTCTAAGCACTGCGCCTCCTCGAAGCCGAAGTACTTGCGCATACCCTCGGCAGCATCCTGCGAATAGGCACCGCTGCCCTCGTCAGGACCGCCATACATCATGTCGGCTGCCACGCCGCAGTCGCGCATCAGCAGGGCCACCGCGTCGGCCTGCGTCTGGTTGTAGCTCATGGTACTATAGTTGTCGAGCATATTCTCCCAGTCATAGTAGTCGCCCTCGAAATCAGCCGTGACAGGCTGGCCGGAATAGGTGTTGCCATGAGGATAGTAGATGGTGCGCTGGCCCTCGCCATGCTGGGGCGACTTGTGGTAGGCCATCACCTGGGCCATGGCAGTAGCCACACAGCCCGTGAGACACTTCGTGCTGCCACTGAAGGTAGGACACATGTTGTTGTACGGGGTTTCCTGGTCCCACTCAGTGGTCACCATCGGCAACACCTCAGTGGGATACTTGTTCGGATCGGGTAGGGTGGTCTTCAGTGGTGCATTGTGGGCCATTGCATAGCTCGCCACCGTCTCCATCGTACGGAGCCACCATTCGAAATTCTGGTTACGGCCTTCCGAATAGCTCGATGCAGAGACACCCAGCACCTCGGGCACAAGGTCATCGGCAGAGACGACGGCAAAGCCGCCCTCCTCATAGCCCATGATAGAATATGTAGCTGTCTTCCTCAGCTCGCGCGGTTCATCGTTGCGCGGAGCCAGATGGCGTGCAGTACGATGCTGGCTGATGGCTGTTTTGGCAGCCTTCTGCATCTGTGCTTTCGTACGTGGTGCTGCTGTTGCTCCCACAACAGACAGGAAGGTAAAGGTTAAAATGGTCAGATAAAATTTCATCATAAATACTAATACTCTGTTTACTATTATCACTATTTGCTTGCAAAGGTACAACTAAAAAGTGTAATTCGGCATAAAAATGAATAAATTCTTATCTTCACCACCCATTTTTCTACTTTCACAGCAGTTCGGCCATTTTACAATAGAGCCTCTGTTATGTTTTTGCCATCTACCACAACATCATGAACACCTGGTTGCTTGTTCTTGTTGAAACTGAAGCTTACTAAATAACCTTGCCTCGTTCGCCTTCCTTGCTTAGTTCGTTCTCGTCTTCAGAGATAAACATATTGTAGACTGCAATACCATCGGCATGCAGAGACATGTCAGCATCATAGTTCATGGCGATGTTCCATGGAGAGTTATATTGGTATTGCTCATCAGGCCGTATCTTCAGTTTCAGGTTCTTAAATAGGGCTTCAGTGCCTCCGCTGCCTCTTCAGAAAGATTCTCCACCTCATTGAAGTCCACGCATGCCTGCATCAAGTTCAGCGAAGTGTACAAAAGAGTCTCCAGACTGGCAAACGGCGAATCGCCAATGCCCTCAAAACTAAGCGAGAATACGGTGTAGCCCTTCTTTTCAAGTACACTCTTCATGGCTGCAAGTGTGGTAGTCTTTCCAAACTGCCTACCACGGTTGATGCAGAAATACTCTCCTCGGTCTATCAGAGAGACAGCAGCATCCACCTGGCGGTCAATGTTTACCATATAGTGTCTGTCTGGCAAGCATTTGCCTGTTGTTTTGAATGACTTCATCCTCGTTTTCTCTTTTGTACTATTATCGCCTGCAAATTTAATAATAATTAATACTAACAAATAAACATCCTGAAAAAAACGGGCGGCAAAGCCGGGCGGCTGTTGTTCCTCAGTCCTTCTTTCAATCATTGGTGGTTTTATTTCGTTTTTGCGATTACTTCTTTACGTACTTCTTTCCATCCACGATGTATAGCTGTCCGCGCTGCATCGTTCTGACGCGCTGGCCTTTCAGGTTGTAGATGCTTGGCTGGACATTAGTCTTTCATTTTATAATCACCTTTTTGCCATTAATGAGATATAGTCCAGGTAATAATCCCTTAATAGCATCTTTGTAATTAACATTATTTAGAGAGCGAATGTGAAGCCCCCTCATGTCAAGAATCTCACATGATTCGACGATATCTGAATTTTGTAGTAGATTTTCAATTTCAGATGGTTGATTGTCAGCAAAGCCTATATCTATGAAACGAGTATTTGATGTGTTTTTATAAAAATACCCTTCAAATGGATATACTTGACGGTAATCGCTAATAAAGATACTGCCAGGTTTTTCTGTTCCATAATATGTGAATAAGTCATTATTGACATTAAGGGTGTAAGTATTAGAATTTCTCTCACCTATATTATAGTTTGGGAAAAAAACAGCACCGTCATGTGAAGTTACATTCAGTGATGAGGTATCTGTACATCTAACAATAGTGTTTGTTGCAGAAAAAGTTATCTTGCCAGACAAGTTATAGTCTGGTGCATAATAGTTATTGTTAGGCATACTTATAATGTATGGAGTATTTGCTCTAATACCAGATGCTTTTATGAACCCATTGCTGCTTAGACTATATAACCAGAAGGGCTTTTTAGTTGTAGTGTTGTCATAATTGGCAAAAGGAACTAATTCTCCTTTAGTTTCATGACTTATTGTCTGGACATCAAATGGTAAAGCAATTGTTTCCCAGCCCGCACTTTCACCTTTTCCTGTTTCCATTTGGTAGTTGTGAACATAACTAATATTTTTAGTTGAGAACTCTTTGGGACAACAAAAAGCGAAGCCATCATTAAGCGTGATATTCTCTGCTAATCCGTTTATTACAATATTCCCAATTCCTGAAGGTGCAACGTTGGAATTATTTACATAGATTAAGAAATTGCCTTCTGAATAGAGCCTGTCTGAGAATGAGCATGAATTCAAAGAAGCATCGCTATTCCAAATTACACAATGAGTTCCATAGTTGTCGAAAGCTTTTTTCGAAACACCTGTTATTGATTTTGGGAAAGATACAGACCCATAGTAATCTAAGGAGTTTTTACTTTTGAACACAGAGTCTTCAACATACGTTACTTTGAACTTCTTATCACTATAGATAATCTCTTCCGGAATTTCGGTTGACAATCCTTGAGATTCCATTAGCTTTACACCAGCTTCAATCGACTCGTCATTCAACGTATAGGTTATGTCATCAGCTTTGAAAACAGAAAAAATAACATCAGACATAATTGGACCTGGAAAGACTTCACTTTTTCCGTCACCTAACTGGCCATAATTACGACTGCCGCAGGCATACAACTTATTATCTGAGGTCACAAGTAATGAATGTTCCTCACCCGCACTGCCTGCAGCTGAGATATGATTAACATTATCCATGATCTTAACTGGCGTAGTAAAATCATCGAGTATAGAAGTTTTAACACCACACTCACCATTGTGATTTCTTCCGCAAGTCCATAATTCGCCATTTTTCTTTAAAATCAAGGAATGATAGCCTGCTGCAGAAGCCTGAGAGACACCCTCCATCACCTTTACAGGAACGTATCTGTTTTCTTTGGTTCCATCACCAAGTTGTCCATCACCATTATAACCACACGCCCATAGGCTGCCATCGGTCTTGACAAAAAGTGAATGATGTCTTCCACCAGAAGCACTTGTAACACCTTCCATAATTTTCACAGGAGTTGTTTGGTCTTTTCCAGAATCGTCACCTAATTTGCCATAAGCATTGCCACCACAAACCCATAGCGAGCCGTCTTTCTTGATAATCATCGTGTGATAATCACCTGCAAACACATCTTCAACATCATTCATAATATTAACAGGAATACTTGTTGGGCCTTCTAACGTATATCCTGTTCCTAAACGCCCATCACTATTCCATCCACAAGTCCATAGACTCCCGTCTTTTTTCAGTATCAATGTGTGATGTCCTCCCGCAGACACTTTTTTTACATCTTCCATCACTTTCACTGGGGTTAATCTTTCTTCTGTTGTTCCGTCGCCTAACTGACCAGATTCGTTATACCCACACCCCCATAGACTTCCGTCATTCTTGATGAACATCGTGTGGAAGAAACCAGCAGAGACTTGAGTTACGCCACCAGAGATTCTCACAGGCGTAGATTTGGGAACAGTAGTTCCGTCTCCGAGCTGTCCGTGATTATTATTTCCACATCCCCAAAGACTGTTGTCTGTCTTCAAGATAAGCGAGTGATACAAACGCGTACTGGTTTCCTTAACACCATTCATCACGTTTAAGGGTGTAAACTGGTCACCTTCGGTTCCATTACCCAATTGCCCAAATGAGTTGGATCCACAAGTCAAAAGAGTCCCGTCAGTTTTTATAATTGCGACATGGAAGGCATTACTACCCGTATACACGCGAGCTACGTCATCCATCACTTTATGAAACTCATAGGCGTTGTCTGTAGTACCATTCCCGAGTATACCCGTTTCATTATATCCACAAGACCATAAACTTCCATCTTTCTTTATTACGAACGAGCACCACTGCCCAGCCGCAGCAAATACCACATCGTCCATTAACTTAACAGGAACTGTCGTTCTAAAATCTTCTCCTTTACCTAATTCTCCATAAAAAGCACCTCCACAGCCCCATAGACTACCATCAGTCTTTATAATCAGAGAATGCCATAAGCCTGCTGAAATATGCTTAACATCATCCATGATTTTCAAAGGTGAAGAAGAGTCATCTTCAGATCCATCCCCCAAATCCCCAGCATTATTTGCCCCACAAGACCAAAGGCTACCATCTGTTTTTAGAATAAGAGTATGATTTTGTCCTGCTGAAACTTTTGCAACATCATCCATAATTTTTACAGGAGTTTTTCTGTCTTCCAAAGTACCATCACCAAGTTGCCCCCTATCATTCTCTCCACATGCCCAAAGACTGCCATCATTTTTTACAATATAAGAACAACCACCTCCAGCTGTCGCCGTTTTTACCCCTGTCATAATTATAACAGGGGTTGCCGTATGGTCACCAGCGTCTACTCCTAACTCACCATTATCAGCATTACCACATCCCCAAAGAGTCCCATCCTCTGTTATGAAGAGAGAATGGTATCTTCCTGCAGACACATGCGACACATGCTCCATTATTTTCACAGGAGTATAACGGTCAACAAGAGTTCCATCTCCTAGAACTCCTCTAAAACGATTAAATCCACATGCCCAAAGTGTTCCATCTGTCGTAATAAACATGGTGTGGTCATCCCCTACAGACACCTTATCTGCATATACTGGGTAGGAAACAATTATTACGAATAACTGTAGTATGATTCTTGAATATTTCATATTGACTATTTTTGTTTAAATAAAGTGAGACAAACTATCAGTCTTTTCATTGTTTTTGGCATTTGTTGTTTCATATTTTTTCTATCCGGCAGGTATGCTGCTTGGTTTCACGGTCGTAGTTGATGCCCACGAGCAGCAGGTGGTCGGCATATTCGGCCACCTTGGCGGTGTACTGCTTACGGTGAATCTGCGAGATGGCCGAGTCGGCATCCTTATCAACCTTTAACTCAAGAATGATGGCAGGTAGGTCGGCTGTCTCGTTGGTAATAGGGTTGCCAGAACGCTTGCGGGGGATAAGCACGATGTCGGCAAAGCCCTTACCAGATGCAAGTTCCCTATGCATCACATAACTGTTGCGAGCGTAGTAATAGGCTATGGAGAGTACACAGGCCAACGAGTTTTCGTTGTTATAGCTCAGGATGCTAGTGTTCTGGTCGTGAGCAGCACTAATGCCGCGTGCTACTGCCTCACAGTCGCCATCGAGCGTTGCCTGTAGTAGCTCCTGTGACTGTTGTAGGGCATCGACGACGGGTTCCCAGTTGTTCAGTTTGATGGCATTGACCATCTCGCCAGCCACTTCGCGGTTGGGAATATAACATTCGTCCTTACGCCAGTCGTAGGAGAGATAGCCCAAATGTATCAGCACGGTAAGCACATCGTCTTTTGAGCGTATGACCGACATGTCGTTCTGAAAGCCTGTGGGGTCTACATGGCATCGGCCTCCAGCCAGCATGCTGATCACATCATCCTTCAGCCCTTCGTAATTCATCTGTATATAGTGGGCCACGGCATCGTAGGCTCCGGTGGCAGCCCAGAAGCTGCGACAGCGTCCGGTGTCCAAGGCCTGCATCACGCTGTTGGGATTGAACATCGACAGCTCGTCGCCTATCTGATAGCCATCGTACCATTTCTCCAGTTCATCAAAATCGGCATGGTGTTTTTCCGCCAACGCCCTCACTTCCTGCTTGGTGAAACCGAAGTGCTGTGCCATCCGGCGTGGCTCCACCATGGAATACTCCAGGAAAATATTGAGTGCCGACTCCGTGTTATACTTTTTGACGGGCAAGATTCCAGTGAGGTAGACTCCGGCAAAAACACGTTGGGCATTAGCACTCTTAAACATGCGCCGCAGCCATCCTACATAGTTGTCCATGGCGGCCGACTTTGCGGGGAACTCACGGCAGATGGCATCCCACTCGTCGACGATGAGGATAAACACGTCGCCGGTAGCTTCGGTGATGCGGATGAGCACCTCCATCAGGTCGTCGTCGGCCTTCACCTTCACCTGAGGATAGGCATCCAGAATGTCCTCGCGCAACTTCTCCTTCACCTTATCCACTATGCTGTCATCCTTAAAGCGCTCAGTGAAGTCGCTCATGTCAAGGTATATGACGGGGTACTTGTTCAAATGCTTTTCAAACGACGGGTCGCTGGAAATCATTAGGTCGCTAAACAATGAGCGAGAATCGCACGAGCGGTCGTAGTAGGCACAGAGCATTTTGGCCGCCATCGACTTGCCGAAACGGCGGCTGCGCGTGACGCAGGTGAAACGACGCTCGGAGAACAGTGTTCCGTTGACGATGCTGATGAGCCCTGACTTGTCGACATACTCACCGCGACGGGCAGATTCGAACCCAGCGTTTCCTATGTTTATGTATGTACCCATAGAGTTAATTCGATAAATTCGTTGTTGTTTTAAAGGGTGGGAATAAAACTATCTGACTCATTCTTTTCGGCTGTACGACGGCGGGGTGTTATCGTCACCACCTGGCTCCACTTTCTGTTTGGCGGCCTGGGTCACACTGACTGTGGTAGAGACGGCCTTGTCGGTGGTCTCGACGGTGAAGGTGGTGGAGCGTGGCTCGTACTTGTCGTTGGCCGTAGCACTGACGGTGAGGGACTTGCCATCGGAAGAGGGAGTGACACTGAGCCATGAGTTATCGTAGCCGGGGAGGACGGACCATGTGGTGTTCGATGTGACGGTGATCACCTGCGCGTCGCCAGCGGCATTCAGTTCAACGGTGGTAGTGCTGAGCGTGAGGGTAGTCTCTTCTGGTGTCGGTGTTGGTGTCGGAGGCGTATCTATGCTTTCGTAGTCATAGCCAAAGGGTGCTCCGCTGCCCGAGCAGGCAACGAGCATGGTGAGTGCCGATGCGAGACACAGCAACAAGAATGTTTTCGTCGTTCTATGATGTTTCATACTTCCAATTCGTTTAATTAGTGTAATTCGTGGTCGTTTTTTGAAGATACTTCTAATTCGTTTAAATAGTGTAATTCGTGGTCGTTTTTAGAAGTTATATCCCACGCTGACCATGATGTTGCGGTTGCGATAGGAGGCCATGCCTATCTGGTAGGCGGCACCGACGGTGAAGTGGTGGCTGACGATGAGCGAGGCACCGGCCTGCACACCGTAGTCGAACGAGTTGTTGCGGTCGAAGAACGACTGGTCGTATTTCGAAGCCTTGTCGTCCTTGATGCTGCCGCCCAAGCCGATGGCCACATAGGGACCCGCACTGAGCTGCAGGGCGAGGGCATCGCCGAGGGACAGACGCCAGGAGGCCAGTAAAGGAACGTCGACATACTGGGCCGTGGCGCTCTCGGCTACATTATCGTCGTCGTACTTATAGCCCTTGGCCGAGTAGAGCAGGCCGGTGGTGAAGTAGAACTGCGAGGAGAGACGTACGTCCACCCCCAGTCCCACATGGAAGCCCGTGGTCATCGACGTGCCGCTGTACTGCGAGTCGAACTGTGTGGTGGCCATGTTCAGACCGGCTCGGAGGCCAAACTCCACGGCCTTGTCGTCGCCGTGATGCAGTTTGCTGATGGTTATCGTGGTCGAAGCAGGTTGTGACGGAACGGCTGTAGCATCGCCGCCCGTAGTAGCAGGCACATCGGTTATCTGCACCTGTACCTTGTCATCAGAGAGCGTCAGCAGGTAGACGCGATTGCCTTCCACTTGTTTGATGCCATAGTCGGCGAATTTAATATGAAGGGCATAGTGGTTCTTGATGACGAGGCGGAAGTCTTTGGTGCCGTCAGTCAGATAGACCCACTGTTCCTTTCCTTTGCGGGGAATATCGGGTACGTTCTTGTCTTCAGACAACATTATGTTGCCCTCCACACGTTCTATCTCGTCGTTTACCTGTACAATAATCAACGCACAGGGATCTCTGTCGAGGTCCAGTCGTCGGTCGGCCGTAGGAAGGACGCGATTGGGCTCAAGTTTAAAGCTCTTTACCTTGAGTTCTTCCTGAGCTACAACTGATACCGAGCAAAGAAGTAGCAGGCAGGAAAGCAGGGTTCTTATGCTTTTATTCATTTGCTTAGGGAATAAAGAAGTCGTTGATATTGAATTTATCGTCCGGGTTCAGTTGCTTGCCGTTGTCGATCCACTCAGGCTGCCAAGTGCGCACGTGGATGACGGGTGGCTCGTTGTCACCGTCAGGAAATTCCCAAAGCAGGAACAGATAGCCATTGTCCTTGTAGTTGGTCGAATCCCATTTCTGCTTCAGCGACACGCCATAGAAGTTGGCCTTTGACTTGTGGCCGTAAATCTGGATGTCGTCGAAGGTGAGATGGATATAGCGGTTGCTCTTGAAGGTGTTCTCCAAGTTGTTCAGATACTCTTCCTTGTTTTGTCGACGGTAGACGACTTCTTTTTCGAGTGTAGGTGCGTCGTTTTTATATTTCTTGTGAGTAATGACACGTCCCGTGATAATTAGTGCGTCGTCGCTATAAATCTGGCGCAGTGCATCAATATCTTTTTCGTCATAGAAACTGCGGAACCGCTCAACGAAACTCAGAATCTCGGTCTTGCGCCTGAGGTCGGTAGCGTTGCGGCTTTTGTCTAACTGTCCGCGATATATATTGTTGTTCAAGGCCATGTGGACGCTGGTGATTTCTCCTTGTCTTGACAGGTTGATACACACCTCGCGCAGACGATTTTTCATCGCACTATTGCTCAGCATCATCACGGCGATGCCGCGCACCTCATAGCCTTGGATGTCAGTGAGACAAGGCTGTGCATTTTCGGTGTACTCGCAGCGGAAGTGTGATGAGCGCCATAGGTTTTCCAGAGCAGTACGGGCCTGCGGGGTCATTCTCATCTTGTCTAACTGCAGTTCAAGGTCAGCGGCAGCTGCCCGGTTAATCTCCGTAAGCAGTTGCGAGATGTTTGTCTGCATCTTTGTCTTCAATGCGGCATCCCGTATGCCGTCGGTAAAACGGAAGGTCACCTGCTGCGCCATTGCTGTGGCTGCCAAACAGAGACATACGACAAATAAAACTGATACTCTTTTCATATTTGTTACATTACTGATATTTTTTCTTCTTTGATCGATCTTTCGGCGTTGGCGCGAAGAGGTCGGTGACGTTCGACACGGGGATGTAGAGATAGGCTCGTGCCGTGAGTTGCGGGTTGTTGGCCGCGAGCTGTAAAGCGGGGCAGTCGATGCTGAGCATGTGGATATAGCCTGCAGCGGGATTATCGGCTACGAGCATCACCTTATGGGTGTTGCCGTCAGTCTTCTCATATATGTAATAAGGTGTACAACCTTCGGCCCGGCAGAACGACTGCCACCGGGCGATGCTCACGTCGGCCTGTTCCTTACTGTAGTCAGACATCTGGAAGTTGAGTGACAGTCGGGCGTGAGGCTGGACATCGGTGAGCAGCCAGTTGGCCAGCGTCTCGGCAGGACTATGGCGGTCGTTGAGTAGAAGTGGTTTACCACCAGAGTGTAGTGTATAGTAGGTGTCGCCCGTAATGTCTTGCATATAAGAGAAGCGTTCGCCACGAAGCACGTAGACATCACCGTTGTACTGCTGGAGTGAGGAAGCCTTAACATGTGGTACCGGCAGGCGCTTGGCTTGATGGCTGCGCAGCCGCTGTACGAACGAACGTTCCATCTTGCGACGCGTGGTACCTCCCAACAGCTCGTAGTCGATGGGGAAATAAAGACTCACGAACTCTCTGTCGCCACGCGACCAGCTTACCACGTAGCGACGGTTGTCAACGTTGCTAATCTGACAGGCATCGTCAGGGCGTACGGTAGCCAGCGTCTCCCAGCTGCCACGGGTAAAGACCACCTTGTTCAACTGTAGCTCACGGTCGGGGCGACGTGCCTGATGGTCGGCCAGCGCCTGCTCTAAGAAATCGTAGATGGGCGACGGTCGTAGGTTGCGCATCTCACTGCTGAAAAGACGGTGGCGACTGCCTTGCTGCTGTGCTGCTGCTGTGAGCTGACAGCCGAGCATGCAGAGCAACAGCAGGAGTGCTGTGAGCGGCATTGACGAGGTATGTAGTTGGCGTTGTGGCATAGCTGCGGTGTTTTTGAAAGGTGTTAGTGGCCTATGATAACAGGTTCTGAGGATCCGTCGGTGTGATACCAAGTGCCATTGTCCAAGTGACCTTTGTAGAAGTCTCCCACGACACGGTCGCCCGATTCGGCTATGCGCCGTTCGTCGTCGTTACTATCGAGACGGTGGTCAACACGGAACGTCAGTGTGCCGCTACCATGGGGCTTGCCGTTGAGGGTTTCACCTTGATAGGTGGCATAGCCCAGATCTAACTGTTGCTTAGTCGACTGCGGCTGCTTCTGGGGCTCCTGTTCCTTGGTGGCCTGTTCCCTACGGGGCTCAGTATCTGTCTTTGCTTTCCTTTCCTCCTTGGCCTGGTCGTTTGCCTTGGATTCTTCTTTCTTCATTTCGTCTTTAGAATCATCAACAGTAGTGGTCGCAATGTCGTCCTTGACGGTCTGCTCTGTGGTGTCAATAAGAACTGTAGAAGATGGCTCGGGAACGGGAACGTCTGGCTTGCTTGGGGACAGCTGCCAAACAGCTACGGCTGCCACCAAGATTACCATCAGACAGCCAAGAAGCCAGCGTAGCCACGAGTGATTGGCCTGCTTCTTTGGAGTAACGACCGTATTATTTTGATTCAGATCTATGTGAAATGGCTTCTTCCGTATGGTAGCTGCCGTTGGGGCTATCCGTGCCAGTGCATCGTTAGCTATCGCTGCAAGTTCGGATGCAAAAGGCCGTTTCTCTGGTTCAGCCTGTATACATTGGCAGAGCACGTCGGACAGGGCTTTTGAGAATTGTCCTTCGGGCAGCTCAGGCACGTCGGCCCCGTTCTTCTGTAGTAGACCACCATGCTCACCGAAGGGCAAGTAGCCGGTAAGCATCTCGAAAGTAGTAACGCCTAACGAGTAGATGTCGTTGGCCATGATGGGCATGTTCTGCGAAGAGAAACGCTCGGGAGCCATGTAGGGGATCGTGCCTGCCGAGATAAACGAGGCATCACCCTGAGTGGCCTTCGACAGTGAGGCGCGTGCCTTGGTGCTCACACCAAAGTCGGTGAGCATGAATTGTCCGTTGTCGTTTATCAAGATGTTGGCGGGCTTGATGTCCTGATGAAGCACGGGGGGATGCATGGCATGCAGGTAAGCCAGTCCGCTGGCAGCATCACGCAGTAGTTGCCATGCCTGCTGTTCGGAAAAATGGCCTACATGTCGCTCAATGTTTCCTTGGCTACAGTACTGCAGAATGAGGAAGGGACAGTTGTTATAGATATCATAGTACTTAGGCGTGAGCAGGTTCTGGTGACTAACGTTGGCCATGATCGAGAACTCGTGGGTGAGCATCTTGATGCCGTCATCAGGCAGGCCTGTAGCGGGAGCATAGATTTTCAAGGCAAACGGTAGGTTCGTCTGCATGTCAGTAGCCAGCCACACCTCGGCAAAAGCTCCGCTTCCTAACAGTTTCTCGAGCACGTAGCGGTTATTGAAAATATCCTTGCTATTCATTTCGTTAGTGGTAATTGTTCATTTTCATTTGCAAAAATAATGATTTTTTTCGAAACGATGAACAATTCCGGCATTTTTTTCTGAAATATAGTAGCGGATGTACTCGGATATACACGGCAATTAGGTTGTTAGAATGCCACGGCGTTCTTCGGTCGACTCTGAAGTTTCCCTCCCTGCAAAAAATGCGCCAGCGATAAAGCAAAAGGCCATTAAACGCAGTATAAGACTGTTGGTTTTGCGGTAGGAAACTACATGGATTGCAGTACAAAGGCTACTTGTTAGGAGTTTTTGGCTACAAGCAAAAGACCTTTCGCTTGTAAGCAAAAGACCTTTCGCTTGTAAGCAAAAGACCTTTCGCTTGTAAGCAAACGACCTTTCGCTTATAAGCAAACGACTTTTCGCTTATAAGCAAAAGCCTTCGCAAGAAATCTTGCTACCGAAGGGACGCAAGACAGCCGAGCGCAGCCACGAAGGCATCGATGGCCTCTTCTGTGAAGTGCTGCATCACCACCACATGAGCCAGTTTGCCGCCAAAGCGTGGATCCTCGTTCTGTGCCAACTGGTACTTGTGGGCCAGTTCTGGCGATGGGCATCGCATAAAGACCGTGTTGCTGTATTCGTTGACCCACGCGGGATAGCCTGCCTTGTCGAGCTGCTGCTTCAGATAGACCGTCAGCTCCATGATGCGACGTGCCTGACGCCCCCACTCTTCGGCACCCACCTTCTGTACCACCCACCAGAACTTGAGCGGCTGGATGGGGTCGCGCGAACAGTTGATCATGCGCATGTTCTTGTTCAGATAGGGTACGTCGAAGTCAGACTGGTTGTCATACACCTCACGTGTGCAGATGAAGAGTCCGCACGGCGAGTCGATGCCGAAGAACTTGTGGCCGCTGACAGCGATCGACTCAAAGCCCATCTTCTTGCTGCTCACCAGATGGCGGTGCTCCGTAAACGGCAGGTAGCCGCCAAAGAGCGCCGCATCCACATGGCGATAGACGGCAGGCAGTTCGGGGTGACGGTGGAGCACAGCGTTCAGTGCTGGCATATCGTCGATGGCACCCTTGAAGGTAGAGCCACAGGCATAGACGACGAGTGCCGGTCGTGATGTGTCGAGTGCCCGTTCCAGCTCCTCGGGTATCATGCGCCCCATGGTGTCGCTCTTCACCAGTCGCGTCTCCAGGTTCTGCAGGTGAGCCAGTCGCATGTTCGAGTAGTGGGCCTCGTCGCTCACATAGAGGATAGGCGCCTGTCCCGGACGATTGGTGCTCACCATCGTCTTATGCTTCAGGTAGTTGGCACCGAAGTAGATGCCGTGGTTGTTGCCGTCGGAGCCACTATGGGTGATGAGACCCCATCGGTTGTCGTCGTCGAAATCGTAGAGTGGTGCGAAGAACTCGATGACCTCGCGTTCAAACACTTGCGACGACACCTCCCAAGGCGTGTCGGTGAATGGGTCGCCGGCATTATTCAGGTTCATGAGGTTGATGCCTGCTGCATAGTACCACTCATAGAAGTCGCGTAGCGGCGAGACCTCGTTAAAAGGGTATCCGAAATACTTTGGCAGTGTCTCACGCCATATCGTCACCCATTCGTCCAGTTTGGTGTATCCAGAGGTGACCTTTGATTCTTCTTGTTTCATATCTGGTTATTTATATAATTAGTTTCACGCGGAAGCCTCGTTTGGTGGGTTCCTCTATCACCTGACGGCATTCATTAGAGAGTTCAGTACGCTGCGAATCGCTCAGTGGCGTGGCGGTCATCTTTTCCACCATGAAGTCGAGGGCAGTGACGGCCGACTGTTCGCTGTGGGTGATGCGGACGGTAATGGGGCGGTACTGGGCCATCACGTCGTTGAGCATTTTTTCGCTGAGCCGCTCTGCCGTTTCCAGCTTCTCGGCGATGCCGTACTTATGGCAGAAGGCACCCATGGCAGAGTGCATGCCGAGGAAGTCGAAGTCGGGGCCACTGATCTCGAACACCTCCTTGCGGATGCGCTGGATAAAGGCCTTGGTAGCACTGTGGACGGGATTCTCGAAGATCTGCTCGGGCGAGCCGTCCTCATGGATATAGCCATCGTACATGAAGAAGATGCGCGTCGAGACGTCGTGGGCAAACTTCATCTCGTGGGTGACGATGAGCATGGTCATGCCCTCCTTGGCCAACTGGCGGATGACGCTGAGCACTTCGCCCACCATCGTCGGGTCGAGGGCCGACGTGGGTTCGTCGAAGAGGATGATATCGGGCTTCATGGCCAGGGCGCGGGCGATGGCCACACGCTGTTTCTGACCGCCGGAGAGACTCGATGGATAAACGTCGGCCTTTTCGGCCAGTCCTACCTTGCGCAACAGTGCCAGTCCCTCCTTGCGTGCCTCTTCCTCTGGTACATGGCGCAGCTGGCAGGGGGCGAAGATGACGTTCTCTAAAACGGTCTTATGCTCGAAGAGGTTGAACGACTGGAACACCATGCCCATCTTCTGGCGCAACATATTGACGGGATAGCCTTTAGTGAGGATGTTTTCGCCATCGACGATGATACTGCCGCTGCTGGGCTGTTCCAACAGGTTCAGACAGCGCAGGAAAGTACTCTTGCCCGTACCCGAAGGACCTATGATGGAAATGACCTCGCCACGATGCACTTCAGTAGTGATGTCGCGCAACACGTTGAAGGAGCCGTAGCTCTTTTGCAAATGAGAAAGCCTCAGTCCCGGCTCTCCCGGCCTCTCACAGGGAGAGGGGAGTGGAATGCTATGCGATTTCTTTTTCCTGTGGACAATTAGCCATGCACCGCCACCTATTAATATAATAAGGAGAGCCACACCCCACCAAAGGTAACTACTCCCCTCGTCCTGTGAGAGGCCGGGAGAGCCGGGGGTGAGGCTGGTGAGTATATTGCTTTCGCCCTTTCGCGTCATCAGCACGATGTGCGAATCGATATAACCATCGGAGAAGAGCACCTGCTTCTGTCGTTCTTCAGTGATACTGATTGCTCCCATGGCCATGTCGGCCTTACCCGTCTGCACGGCAGGTATCTGCGCGGCGAAGTCCATAATGAGGTACTCCAGTTGCCAGTTACGCCGGTTGGCCCATTCCGTCAGCAGTTCAGGCTCCAGTCCCGAAGGTTTCCCTGTATTGATGAAGTTGAACGGTGGCATGGCCGGATAGGTGGCCACGCGCAGGGTGCGTCCTGTGCCGCGTTGTTGGGGGATGGCCATGGCCGAGGGGTCGTCAGCATTGCTCCAACGGTTCAGAATCTGCTGGTAGGTGCCGTCACTGCGGATTTCGGCCAGGAAGCGATTGAAGTCCTGCTGCAATTCGGTATTGTCAAGTCGGTAACAGGCTCCTATCGGAATCGGCGTCAGCCCTGCGCCCACAGAATCCACCTTTTCAAGCAATTCCTTATTGAACATCAGCGTTAGGCTTTCACCGCCTGCCGCATCTACCTTGCCGTTTTCCAGGGCTGCCAACAGATCGGTCTGAGTGGTCATACGCAGTATGTTGGCATCGGGAGCCATGTCGGTGACGGCAATGTCCTGTATGCTGCCGATAATCACAGCAACATTCTTGCCGTTAAGCGCCTGGAAGACGGGCGGGACTTCCGACGGAGAACCGTCGGATACAGCGGCTGTTTCGCTATCCACAAGCGTCGGCACATAGCACAACGTTCCCCCTATCAGGAGTGCCACTGCTACAGCGATGGCCTTCACGCGTTGAAGTTGAACGATACTCTGGAGCAACAGCCCGATGAGCCAAGCGATGAGGAAATAGATGATGGCCGTTACGATAAGTGGGAAGAAGGCGTCGAATGTGCGCGAGCGTATCAGGTCGGAGGCGCGCGTCATGTCGGCTACAGCGATGTAGCCCACGATGCTCGTGCCCTTCAGAAGACTCACCACCTCGCCCTGATATACGGGCATCACCGCCTTGACCACCTGTGGCAGCACAATCTTGAAGAACGTCTGTCGCGGTGTAAATCCCAAAGCCAGGCCCGCTTCGGTCTGGCCGCGGTCAATGCCCTGAATGGTGGTGCGCAGCATCTCGCTGATGTAGGCCGCCGTGTTCATGGCGAAGGTGATGATGGCCACCACGATGCCCGTAGCATCTATCGGTGCCATCACCACATAGTACATCAACATGAGCAGCACCAGCACGGGCGTGCCGCGCATCAGCTCTATATACACCTTTGCCACCTGTTGCAGCCAACGGTGCTGGCTCATGCGCATCCAGCACACCAGTCCGCCCAGCAGCGTACCCAGCAGGGCGGCGCAGAGCGTGGTGAGTAGCGTCACCTGCAGACCGTCGAGAATCATCCTGTAGCGATCTTCGGCTATCAGGTTGTTCGTAAAGCTCTCAACGATACTTTCAATCATGATTACAAATCAAGTTTGTCCAGCGGAATCGTTGTTTTCTTAGTCTTACCCTATGTACTGTATGATGATGTCGGCGATTTCCTCCTCTGTCTTGCCGTCGGCGGCGATGACGAGTTGGTAGTTGCGGGTGTCATAGCGCGAGGTGCCAGTGTACTTCTTGACGTAGTTCTCACGCATCTTGTCCACCTGTTCAATGGTCTTGCGGGCCTCGTCCTCGGTTATGTTCTGCTTGCGCATAATGCGCTCCACGCGGTAGTCCATCGATGCCTGAATGAGGATGCTCAGGTGGTTGGGATGGTAACGGAACACATGGAAGCCGCTACGACCGGCCACTACGCACGACTGCTCAACGGCGAGGTCCTGCAAGATCAGCGTCTCGGTCTTGAACATCTCGTCGGTGGTTACCAGGTCTGGTGCATCGCCCTTCTGCGGCAGGTAGTAGTTCATGCTCATGCCTCCGTCTATCTTCAGAATGCGCTCCACGTCGGCCCACCAACTGTGCTTGCGGCCCTTCAGCCGCTCAATCTCTTCTACAGTAAGGTTATACTTCTCCTGCAGGGTTTTGATGACAGCCTTGTCGTAGAAAGGCACGCCCAGTTTCTCTGCCAACAGGCGACCAACGGTTCGTCCGCCGCTGCCTAACTCACGGTTAATCGTGATGACAAATTGCTCGTTCTTGTTCATTTTTCGTTATATTATTGTTGAATTACATGATTGTACTAATTGCGAACAGCTACTTGATAAGAGCCGTACGGGCTGCATGGATCTTATCCTTCAGGCTGGTCATCTGCTCGTCCATTTGGGCAACAGTGGTGGCTTTGAGACCATCCAGCGGAGCAAGGGCCTGAGCGACGGGCTCGATGTCGGAATCGTACTGGGCCAGACGGTTGACGGCATGGGCGCGAACCGCAAACACGATGGCGCGGTCCAGCAATGTGGTATCTAACGGTTTGTTTGCCATAATCTATTATCACATTTTAAACTTCATCCGGTCGCCAATAAACAGGTTTATCGCAGTCTTTATTCTGTTTCTCTGCAGATAGGGAAGATTGATATGATAGGCCGATGGCCAGATACAGATGGCCCTGCCTGCCATTATCTGGGACATGCGATTCATTTTCTCTTTGAGTTCAGTGGTGCCCCAGCGGGATCCGAAATACTGCCTTCCCATGACTTCATAAAAGCGCTTCAGCGTTTCCCTATCCATGTGGAATAGGTTTCTGAGGACGGGATTGGGCCCTAAATGGTGCATGTGGGCAAGAATACAAAAGTCCATCAAAGGATCGCCGTAGCCGAAATCGCCCAAGTCAATCCAATATACCTTGCCTTGAGCAATGATAATGTTACAGGGGTTGACGTCCCCATGCAGGCAGGTGGTGACAGGTTCAAGGTCGTCTATGTAGCCAAGAAGCCTGCTTTTTATTTCGTCAGGAAGGTCTTTGCTGGCTTCTATCAAGTTTCGTGTGCGTAGGGGAACGCTGTCAAAGACCTCTGTGTCGCAGGGCATCCTGTGCAGGGCTTTGGCATAGTCGGCGGTCATGCCGGCCAGCTCCTCCAGCCGCTCAGGATGATCGGCAATGATTCGTCCAAAAGACTCCTTCCCCTGAATCCGCTCTACTATCATCCCATAACGCTGTCCGTCGGTGACATATTCAAGGGGTTCGGCGGAAGGGATGCCCATATCGTAAACAGCCTTGGAGCGCAGGAATTCTTTTCTGGCAGCGTCTTCGGAAATACTGGGCTTGTTGAGTTTGAGCATCACCGAGTCGTCCGTCTTGTTGTAATAGGACGTCCCAAACCCTCCGCCACCGAAGGGCTCCCACTTCTGAAGGTCTACTGTTTTAGCATTCAAAAGTTTTTTCCATAACATTATTCATTCCCTTGTTTGCCTTTCTCTTTTCTGTACCATATTGCAAACCATACGCAGGCTACGATGAGACATGCGATGCCCAGGGTATACCCCATATCGCCAAGATGCAACATCTGTTTCGACACGAAGACATTGCTCAAATCCAATTTTTTACTCCAGCGGAATCTCCGGATGCTGCACAGCGAGGGGCAAGTCCTTCTGCGAGAGGTAGAACATGTAGAGGATGACGGGCTTCGTGCCTCGGTTCTCGCCGTGGTGTATGGTGTTCACCATCTCGACGACGGCCTCGCCCTCATGCACGGTCTTCTCCTTGCCGTCCTGGCCGATGATGGTCAGTTCGCCCTGCACCAGGATGCCGTAGTTCATCACGGGATGGTGGTGCCAGCCCAGCTTCTGGCCTGCGGGGAACACGTACTTCATGGCTACCAGTTCGGGGCGGCCCTGGAAATAGTCGGGCAGTTCTACGCCGTCCCAGCTCTGCGAAGTGCGAATCAGTTCTTCACTCGTCACCGCCTGGGCGGTACTGTCTTCCTGTACTGTTGTTTCTTGTACTGTTGTTTCTTGTACTGTAGCTTTCTTGCAGCCTGTCATGAAGGCTGTTGCGCCGCAGACGAGGGTGGCGGCGAGCACCCATTGAATCATTTTTTTCATTGTCTTGTTGTTCTTTATTATGTGAAACTTATTGTTAGTTATACCTTATTGTGACCGTCGGCCCTTACCTCACTGAAGTTGCCCACGATGACCGCCGAGTCAATAATCCGTAGAACCCGCTCTGGCTGGTATCCATAGACGGCCATCGTTGGTGATTCATACGAATCACGCTACAAAGATACGGAATTTTGATGAAATAAACTGTGAAATCCTCTTTTTTTGCCTTTTTCACCCATATAATATTATAAAATGTACGAAAAATAGACCATATTATCCCAATTCTCGTACATCATTTGTAAATTGGCATACAAAGTTTTTACCCCAAAATGTACGATAATAACACTTTAGACAGTAGATAATGCCATTTTATGTTAAATGTCAGGTGAACTGAGTCGTTACAGAGTTATTGGAACAACTCCAACAAGTGTTAATGAGTCTTTTCTTGGTATTTAGGGCGATTTGTAAAGCCTTGTTGTTAATGCTTGGTGGTGCAAATGTGGTGCACGAAGGACAAAAGAAAATCCGCAAGTTGTTGAAACTCAACTTCTTGCGGATTGTTCTTGGTGATCCGCTTGGGGTTCGAACCCAAGACCCCAACATTAAAAGTGTTGTGCTCTACCGACTGAGCTAGCGGATCTACCTTATATGCTTTTATTACAAAGCGGGTGCAAAGGTACTATGTTTTTTTGAAACAGCCAAATTATTTGATGATTTTTGTTTATCTGACGACCACTTTTCGGGCGTTTTTCACATAAACACCTTTCCGAGGTGAGCCGCTGACGCTTCTGCCTTGCAGGTCGTAGACGGTATGATGGCTGTTTTCGGTTTTTACGTTTTCCCTGATGCCGGTGGCGTTTTCGTTGCTGCTGAGCAACCGGATGTTGTCGATGTAGAGCAGGGTCTGGTTGGCAGCTCCCTGGCTCTGTGACGACTGGTAGCCGAGCGAGATGGTGGCGACGGGCTGCTCGTCGGTCACCTCGAAGTCGAAGGCCATGAGCTGCCAGGTGTTAGGCTCGGTGGGGTAGCGTAGCAGTTCAATGGGCGGGTTCAAACCATGGCCGTTGACGACGACGCCTGTGCGCGAGGTGTTGACGTTGCCTCCGCTGGTGGTAATCGTTGCCAGCCCATACGATACTTCGTTCGATGTTTGGTTAGGACACTCGTAGCGCATGTCCATGAGCACGCGGTATTTGCCTGTGGGCAGATTGTTCAACTGCTGATAGATGACGTTGGCGCCCTTGTCCCATGAGTTGAGCACGGTGAGCGCGCGGTCGCCGCAGTCGTCGTCGAACATGGGGCGTGAGCAGCGGGCGGCGTAGTTTCCTACGTTCGAGGGACTGACGCAGTACTTCGTAGCGCTGTAGGGCATGCTGTACATGCGGCAGAAGTTCGAGCCACCAGTCATGGCCTCGTGGTTGGAGTAGCCCGAGCAGCCGTAGGTCCATCCCTTCACAGGTAGGATGTTCTGCCACTTCGAGTTGGTCGCTGCGACCGTGTTCACGTAGCAGGGATTATAGGTGGTCGAGCCTAAGGTGACGTTGCCGTCGGCCTTGCCGTAAGTCTCGTCCTCCTCGAACGACGCGTTGGTCAGATATTCCGAGGTGACGTCTTTGTAGCCTTCGCTGAGGCTTTCCTGCTCGTTGCCGGGAAACTTCTCGGCTTCCTCGACCAGAAGCTCGCCTCCCACGATTGAAACCTTTAGGATTTTTGTCTTGAGCGTCACCTGCTGAGTAGTGGTGGCAGTGCTCACGGTGATGGTGTTGTCGCCCTTCACCAGGTTCAGCAGGTAGATGGCATCGGGATTGCCCTCTTCTTGTATGGCTTCTATGCCTGTGCCTTTGATGAAGAAGCGCAGCACATTGGCCACGGAGTGGTTCTCCTCGGCAATGAAGTTGGCAGTAGAGCTATTGTCGCTGATGGTGGTGCGAACACTGAAGACGGGTGCTCCCTGCGAGGTACGGACGTCGGTCAGTGTACACTTCTGGTCGCTGGCGAAGTTAGCCAAGAGCAGATAGCCCGTTTGGTCGGGGTCGAAGTTGATGACACCGTTCCAGCCTTCTATCGTTGATAGTTGACAGTTGACAGTTGATAGTTGTGCGGTCTCGTCGGCCGTAACGTTCGAATAGTAGGTAACGGCGCGGCGATCGACCACGTTCCCTGCTGACACCGTGCGACTCTGGTTGTTGTAGAGCGAATAGAGCTTGCCCGTCATAATAGAGTTGTTGTTGGCCTTCTCG
>Ga0256407_10001508_pt1 | contig 48556 bp, 36 predicted proteins | sample RumenRJG_04DNA_FD_193489 | JGI IMG/M metagenome (GOLD analysis project Ga0256407, IMG submission 193489) | Bovine rumen microbial communities from Lethbridge, Alberta, Canada - RJG_04 | ecosystem: Host-associated > Mammals > Digestive system > Stomach > Rumen | place: Canada: Alberta...
AACAATTGCTTCATTAATTATTGCATCTTTAATTGTCGTATTAATAAACAGATATGCTCCTATAATGTTTGGTAAAATAAATTTTGATTTAAAAAATTAAAGAAAGGCTGAAATTTTATTTATCGACACAAAACGATATATTTTGTATTAAAACACTTGATTTTACTTCAATACAGAGTTAAATTGTGTATGACAATTAAATATCAGGTCGAGAGTTCCAATCTCTCAACACATACCATAAAATACATGTCCACTTTTTCGGGCACAGTTCATAAAATGCTATGTATCAAGGATTTTGATGTTTTGTATCAGGGATTTTGACATAAAGTATCGCAAGTTTGACATATTAAGTCGGAAGTTAAGACGAAAAACTAATTATATTTACCCCTCGGAAGTTTGGCGAATGTATTTTCTAATTCGGTATTTTAAAATCTTTAAATGCCAAGATGTAGATTATCAGAGAGATTGAGAAAAGTACCCCCGGAAGTTTGAGAGAATTCTCAATTTACAGGCATTTTGAAGGAATTCTTTCAAAACTCCCTGATACAAATTCTAAAACTCTCTGATAATCCATTCTCAAAATTAGTGATACTTTTTCGATAAGTTTTGTGTCTATATGTGTTTTAATGCTAAGATTAACATATGAACAACTGTAAGAGTTTCGCTCCATCAATTGATAATAATTCTAAAATCCTTATTTTAGGTTCGATGCCCGGAGTTAAATCATTAGAGGAACAACAATATTATGCATACCCGCAAAATCGGTTTTGGGAAGTGATGGCTTCTATTTGTAATGAGCCAAAACTGCATGAATTTGATTATGATTTAAAATTAAAAACGCTTTTGAAAAATAATATAGCACTATGGGATACAATAAAATCCTGCAAACGAGATGGCAGCCTTGATTCAGATATTCAAAACGAAACACCGAACGATATAAGAAAATTATTGAAAAAATACCCTAATATTAAAACAATTTGTTTGAACGGAAACAAATCATATTCTGCTTTTAAAAAATATTTTCCGGATTTGTTGGATAAATACACTTGTTATAAAATGCCTTCAACCAGCCCAGCTAATGCAAGATATAACTTAAACACACTAATAAAAGAATGGTCAATAATTGTGTTGAAATGATACAAAAGTGCTTAATTATTGCCTTATGCACTTGAAAAGTGCTTGAAACAGAGTTAAATTGTGCATGACAACCGAATAAAACATTTAATTAACCTATTGAGTGTCACGGATTTTGATACAAAGTATCGCGGTTTTGACATGAAAAGTAGGAGAAATTAAATAAATAGTACCTATAATTAAATAATAGCAATAATTACGGCTATAAATTATCTGTTAATTGTAGTTGTAGTGTAGATGTACATTATCAGAGAGATTGAGAATACTACCCCCGGAAGTTTGAGAGAATTCTCAAACTTTTTAAGTTTTGAGGGAAATACTTCAAAACTAACTGATACAAATTCCAAAACTCTATGATAATTTATTCTCAAATTAACAGATATTTTTATGTAAAGTTATATGTTAGAGATTACAAACCAATTCCAAAAGATTTTATCTGGGTATATTTTTAGAAATACACTTCCAAAACTTGACTTTTTGGTAAAATGATTTATAATGTTTGTATGATAGAACGTAGCGAATATTTGAAAAAACTAATAAGCTTTAAGGATAAAAACCTGATTAAAGTCATATCCGGAATAAGAAGATGCGGTAAATCAACTCTATTAGAACTTTTTAAAGATTATTTGCTGAAAAACGGAGTTAAAAAATCTCAAATAATATCGCTTAACTTTGAAGATCCGGATAATGAAGAATTAACGGATTATAAAAAACTTTATGAGCATATAAAATCAAAGCTTCAGCCGGAGAAGCAGAATTACATTTTTTTAGATGAGATTCAGAATGTAAAAGATTATCAAAAAGCAATAGATGGTTTATATATAAAAGAAAATACAGATATTTATATAACAGGTTCTAACGCTTATTTTATGTCCGGAGAATTAGCAACACTTTTATCCGGCAGATATGTTGAAATTGAAATGCTGCCATTATCATTCAAGGAGTATATATCATTCTTTAATGATAATACTGATATTCAGACCAGGTATCGTAAATATTTGGAAAACAGTTCTTTTCCTTATGTACTTCAGTTAAATGATGAAAAAGAACAAATAAGGACATATTTAAGCGGAATTTATAACACGGTTATTCTTAAAGATGTTGTTCAGAGAAATAAAATCTCTGATGTTACAGGGTTAGAAAATATAGTTAAATTTATGTTTGATAATATCGGGAATTCGACTTCTGCTAAAAAAATCAGTGACACAATGACATCTAGAGGTAAAAAGATTTCCAATCACACGGTTGAAAACTATTTAGAAGCATTGTGTAAGAGCTATATTTTGTATAAAGCAAACAGATATGATGTAAAAGGCAAACAATATCTTGAAACAAACGGGAAATATTATCTTGTTGATATTGGATTAAGATATTATTTGCTTGGTACAAAATATGTGGATTTTGGTCATATTTTGGAAAACATTGTATATCTGGAACTTTTAAGACGCGGATATGAAGTTTATATAGGAAAAGTTGACAACAAAGAAGTTGATTTTGTTGCAATCAAAGACGGATATACCGAATACTATCAGGTTGCAGACACTGTTATGGACAAAAACACTTTAGACAGAGAATTAAAATCATTAAACAGTATTCGTGACCATAATCCAAAATATTTGCTGACAATGGATAATGTTCCTAATGTATCTCATAACGGAATAAAACAGCTTTATGCATTAGATTGGTTGCTTGATAAATAAATTGTGTTGAAATGATACAAAAGTCCTAATTTATTACGTTAAACACTTGAAAGGTGCTTAAAACAGAGTTAAATTGTGTATGACAACTGAATAAAACATTTAATTAACCTATTGAGTGTCACGGATTTTGATACAAAGTATTGCGGTTTTGACATGAAAAGTAGGAGAAATTAAATAAATAGTACCTATAATTAAATAATAGCAATAATTGTAAATTATCAGAGAGATTGAGTGTATATTAATAGTGACTATAAATAATCACTTAAAATGATTGTAGATTATCAGAGAGATTGAGAAAAGTCCCCCCGGAAGTTTGAGAGAATTCTCAATTTACAGGCATTTTGAGTATGCTTAACAATTACATTTGAACAATTACACGAGATGGGAAGCAAAATCGGGGGGAAGAAAAAACCGTTTAAACGTGGAAAACATTATTTTAAATGGGTTATAGACACTTCCGAGTTTTGAGGGAAACAAAATTTCGATTACATGGGCTGTCTTTAAAATGTCCGCCTCGTAAATGCACACAGCGAGGGTAACACAGCCGATTTTGGCGTTTTAAACCCGGACATTTTCGGTCTTAAAATCGGACAAAACGGACATTCTTTTCGTCTGATAGGGAAGTAGCCTCAACCCCATGCAAAGTCTAAAACACAGGCGAAAAATAGTTATGCAACATTCTTGGAAATGCCCATGACAAATAATAGAAAACTTTGCATTTGATTGTCAAAACTTTGCATTTGAAGTGTCAACTTATAATTATACACTTTACCTTCGCAGAGTTCAGGCATTCCAAAAACAATATACATTCCATATTTCTTAGCATAATAAGAAAGTCTGTCAGTTGCATTTCCGGGAATTGTTTCTGCCGTTAGGACATGCATCTTTTCATTTCTAGAGTGTTCTTTATCGTTATCATATCCCGACAAAGCAGTTTCGGGGAAAATAATTAAGTTTACCTTTTCTTCCCCTGCTTTTTGACAGTATTCACAAATTTTGTTTAGATTTTTTTCTTTATAGCCCCAAGCTGTTTGAAAATTAACAACTGCTATTTAAATAATGTTATTCATATTGTCCTCACCATACTAACAGATATATCTCTCGAAAGATTTAAATAAAAGTTGTTCATAAAACAATAAAGAACAAATCTTTGGACTATCCAAAGTCGAACAACACAAATTCTGATTTTGATTTTTGCGTTGATTCAGATATTATAAGTATCAGGAGCCGTAAAAATAAACAACATTTAAACAAATAATCAATCCAAAAGCCACGATTTTGAAAATCGTGGCTGGATTTTTTATTAGTCTTCTTTCTTTTTGTCTTTATTTTCTATTTTATCTTCTTCGTTTGTTTCAGATTTTTGTTCTTCCTGTTGTAGTGCTTGTTGTTGAACCATTGCTTGAGGAATTAACATCGCTCTTACTGGGTAGAGTCTTGAAACAACTTCTTCATCGTTATCATAGACAGTAAATGTTAAATATTGAACATCATAATTCATAGTAAATTTAACATCATTCGCGACTGCGTGATAAACAAAATGCTCGTTAAGAATTTTTATTGTTGTTTCGACAAGTTGTATTTCTTCACCATTTTCGTTTGCTTTAACTTTTATTGTTAATTTATGGTCTCCTGCTGTCCATTTCGGGCCGCACATAATAGCCATATCGAACCTGAACTCTGCCGGCATAGCGATTGCGGAAAGTTCATTGTAGATGTTTATAATTGTAGTTTTGCCATTTTTGTATATGGCATTTTCAGCTAATTCTAAGTATCCTGACATTTTTACCTCACTTTTATTGTCTATATACTATTTTCCTATTGTACTTTATGACCGTTTAATACGATTTCGGTTTTCTTTAATTCAGGTGCTTTATTCAAAGATTTTCGACTTTTCTGTTCATCGGCTTTTTTGTCTTTTCCTCCGCCAAGTGACCAAGTGAAACCTGCTTGTAATCCGACACCGTTTCTTCCGCCGTTAGTCAGATAAGTTTGGAAGAAACCTGTAAATCTTTCACCCCAAGTCTTACGAACACCAACGCCGTATTTTACATAAGGTTTAACAGATAATTTAGGTAATGAAACATCGTTTGCATTGAATTTTGTATCATCCATAATGTTCCATACCATTGCTACACTTGCATATGGCTGCCATCCGTTTTTCAAGTTACAAATGAATTTAATTTCAGGTTGCAATTGAATTGCGTGTAATGGATCAGAATCTATTTTTACACCTGCACCGTTTCTATAATCGAATGTATTAACAAATGAATATGACATTAACCAACTTGGTTGAATTATAAATTTACCGCTTGCAAGTTCCCAATTGTAACCTGTCTTAGATGCGATACCAGCCATTAACATTGCAAAGTTTTCGTTACCATACATTGTTTTTGCTTCTACACCGCTTGCACCTGCATTAAGTGTCAAACCTGTGAAGAAGTTTCCTTTGTATGCCATACCGAGAGCACCCAATGTTCCACCGTTTTGGTAAATTGAAATGCCTTCATAATTTTGGTGTGAACCGTTGTATCCAACGTATGCACCCCACATTCCGTCCCATCCATGACCTAAGTCATACATTTTAGATTCGCCGCCCATGAATGATCCGTAAGCTGTATTTTCGACTTTTGGACCGTTTCTTAATCCGACTTTTTCAAATGTTGCATAAGGTCTGAACCAGCCGTCTGCTCTTTCTTGTCTCATTAGAGTTGCATCATAAAGAACGCCACCGTCAATTGATGCGATTTTGTTTTTATTCTTTAATGCTTGTCTTTGGCTTGCAGTCATTAACATGTACATATCCATATTTCTGAATGCTTCGTCATAAGAATTTAATTGAGTTAAGTATCCGCCCAATTGAGCTGCGACAGGTGCTGCCATAATAGCAGGGTTGTAATCTGCATATCCGCCTGTACCGTATCTTGTAAAGTCAAAGTTACCTGTTATTTTGTCATAACCCACATTATATTTATAAATTGGCGATAATGCTGTTAAATTCTGACCTCCTGTATAATCAACATGTCCTGCCAATGTCGGATTGGCAAACGGAATAGATGTATTTGCAGCAGTAGCATCTGAAATCAAGTTCAATCCTGCAACAGTTAATGTTCCGGCTGTATATGTTGTCGGTGTACTTAAGAAGTTATCCATTTTACCTGCGGCTAAATCAACATCAGCATAGAAATAAGAATCATCACTTAACGTAAATCCACCTAAAGTAAAGTCTGTAGCAACTCCGTTTATTGTATTTAATGTACCACCATTCATATTCATTGTATTTGTTGCTCTGTTCAAATATGAATCTTGTAAGTAATTCAAAGTACCTGATGTAACAGTCCAATCGATACCGTCATCGTCACCGCCTCTGTTAACGGTTGCGCCGCCAACAACACCAATTGCAGGGTCAAATTTTCCGCTAAAGTTTACTGTCCCTGAATTGAATTTTACAGTATTGTTACCATCATCTGAAATAATGTCATTTTCAATTGTTACGGTATGAGATTCGCCATTGATATTAACAGTTGAATTACCGTTTGTATCTTTATTTAATGTAATAGCATTTCCTGTTGCACCTGAAATTTCAATATCTGAATTTTCTGCCATTACAGTAGCGGTATTACCACCCTTAACTAAAAGTGCATCTCCTGTAATATTTTTCATATTTGCATCTTTAATTGTCAATATTGCATTGTGAGTACCGTCACCAACTTCAATACCGTAACCTGAGATAGTGTTTCCGTTACCTTGAACTGTTAATGCACCACCATCAAGAACACCTGATCCAATAGCTCCGGCAGATTCATTGTTTGACATTGAGTAAATTGCACTTTCACCTGATTCTGTTGTTGTTACTGCTTGAACAAGATTATTTTTTGCTCCTGTGAATGCACCTGTAGTTAAGTTATATTTTACCTGATTGAATGATGTATCATTTGTTTTTAGATTTACATTTTCATCAATTACAACATTTGCAAGATTTGAACCTGTTGCCATATTATATGTTGCAGGTGTTACTCCCGTTGTTCCTGTTAAATCAATATCAGAAACATTTAAGTTGCCGGCGATATTGTTTGTGCTGATGCTATCACCCCAATCCATTGCAAGATTTGCGATTTTACCTGAAGCAACAGAAATATTATTTAATGTATCACCGGTAGCGGTATTTCCGGAAATATCAAGTTTAGAACCGTCACCAAGTGCAACACTGCCTGCAGTTGAAATATTTCCGCTTGTAGGATTAACATCTAAGGTTTTGCCATCAGCAACAATAATATTACTTGAAACTGCTGCTTTAACTTCAGTATCACCATTGATATTAGTATTACCTGTACCTGTAACTGCACCTCCTATAGCACCGCCTGTTACGTTATAATCGCCTGTAACATTAACTGTTCCTGAAATATTATCAGCATTAGATGTTAAACTTGTTCCTGCTCCAACTGTCGCATCTGCAATTTTACCGTTAGAGTTATCTAAAGAACCGCTTGTGATATTGGTAGTTCCGCCAATATTTGCAGAATTTGTTACGTCACCTGCGATTTGAGTCGTACCGCCTGTAATGTCTTTTGCTAACGTTCCGCCGGTTAATTGAACATTACCCGTGTTTGTAATATTTCCAGCAATATTATCTGCATTTGTTGCCAAACTTCCTGAAACTGCCATATCAGTTTCAAGAGATTTACCATCATTGTTTGTAACATTTCCCGAAATAACAGTTGAACCTGTACCTGTTATATTACTTGCTATGTTACCGCCTGTTAAATCTAAACCGTTATTAACATTATTTGTAACTGTTTGTTTGATTTGACTTGCATCAGTTGTTAATGAACCGCTTGCAATTGTAACTTTGTTATCAATTGATTTATCACCGCTGTTGTTTACAGTACCTGAAATAGTTGTTGTACCACTGCCGTCTATTGCAGATTGAATTGTACCGCCTGTAAGTTCAAGAGCATTATTATTTGTAATTGTTCCTGTAACGTCATTTGCATTTGTTGTTAACGAACCTGTTGTTGCGATTTCAACCGCACTTGCCATAGAACCATTGTTATTAGCTGAACCATTTACAACAGTTTTGCCTGTTCCGTTAATTGTTCCCGAATTTGTCATATCAGAACCGTTTAAGTTCAATTCAGTATCAGCAGAATTTAATGTTATAGTACCGCTGTTTGTTAATGTATCAGAAACAGTAATATCACCTGTTGTTGTTAAAGTTTTTCCGCTTGCGATTTCAAGTTCGTTTTGAGAAATATCACCGCTATTTGTTGCGTTGTTTGTGAATTTAGTTGAACCAATGCCGGATATATCACTTGTGTTTGAAGTTCCTGTAATTTCTAAATCACCGGCATTTGTTACACCATTTGTTGTCGCAATAGATTCAGTTTCAAGTTTTGCCCCTGTGAAGATTTCAACAACCTTTTGTGCAATTCTGTCAATAATTGAAGTTCCGGATTTAACGTTTGTTGTACCATTTGCACCGTTTACACCTGCGTTAATATTGTTTGTACCCGTTAAATTCATTTCATTATTATTAGTAATTACATTATTAGTATTATTTGCAACAGTTACATTATTAATATTTACAGTTCCTTGGGAATTATTAATTAATGAACTATCCTCAGCCTTTGTTCCGATAATATTAACTGTATCAAGATTTAATGTCGTTTCGGCATTACTTACGACAAATCCTGTTTTACCTTTCATATCAACAGTTGAAGTATTTGTACCGTCAGTTGCACCTTGTACTGTCATTGTACCTGCGGCTGTTGTACCAAGATTTGTTGAAACGTCATAAGTTGCACTTGCATCAGTTGTAACAAATTTTCTTTCAGTAGTACCAAATTGGCTTGCGGTATTTAACATTTTAAGAGTATCGCCGTCCTCATAAACGTGAGCAGTTTCACCGGTCTTAACTATATTGTATTCAATAGCTCCGTTTGAGACAGTTAATGTTTGATTGTATTGATCTTGCCATGTTGATTCACCGAATTTATCAGTCCAATTTGCAGTTGATATTAATTCATCAGTTTGAGATCTGTTAACATCTTTTTCTACATTATGATATGCAGTTGTATATGCATCAGCTATTGTTAAACCGTTTCCTTCATAACCGTTTAATACAATGAAATTAAAGCCGACATTTTCACCTGTAGTTGTTGATAATGTCAAACCATTCACTACATCCTCAAATCCTGTCATATTATTAACAACAAATGCTACTGAATTATCGTAAGTTGTTGCTTTAATAGAATCTGAAACAATTGTGCCTGAATTATTTATAACATCAACCGATAAAGTACCTGAACCTTTTAATGTACCAACATTTGTTTGAGTTGCAGCATTATCGCCTGACATAATAAGTGCTTTTGAATTTGCATTCAATGTTCCTGCAACACTTGCACTTGTTCCTAATGTCAAATCGGCATTTGCAATAGTTTCACCGTTACCTGAAATGGATTTATCTAATGTACCTGATAATTTCAAAGTACCGCCGTTATTAATTGTTCCGGAAATACCGTTTGCATTAGATGTTAAAATACCACCATCTGAAATAGTTACATTTGCAAGACTTCCGCTATTTGTAATGTCAGTCCCTGAAACAGTTGTATTACCTGCAACAGTTTTTGTTAAAGTTCCTGTTCCTGTTAATTCAACGATACCTGAATTAGATGTAATATTCTGAGTGAAACCGTTTACACCTGTTTTTAAAGTACCGGCTTGAACAACAAGAACTTGGCCTATTGAACCTCCATCACCTATAATAACATTGTTTTCAGTATTTATAATGGTTGTTCCATCACCGGAAACACCTTTTGCGAGTGTACCGCCTGTTAATTCAAGACCGTTTTCAACAGCATTTGAAACAGCACCGTCTATACTATTTGCAGAGGCTGTTAATTTACCGCTGGCAATATTGATTCCTTGGGAAATTTTCGAACCGTCAGCAATAGAAACTATTCCGTCAATTTTTGTTGAACCTGTACCTGATACGTTACCCGTTAAAGTGCCGCCTTTAAGTTCCAAACCATTTGAAACAGCATTTTGAATACCTTCACCATCGCCTGTTCCGGTTGTTACATTGCCGTTAGATGCTAAATTTGCACCTGTAAATATATTAATCAATTTTTGAGTAATTGAATTTACTATAGACGAACCTGAATTAACGTTCGTTGTACCGTTTGCTCCTGTAATACCTGCATTAATTGTGTTTGTGCCTTCTAAATTCAAAGTATTTGCGTTATTAATTACATTTGCAGAATTTTGCGCAATTTCAACGTTATTTAACGTTGCTGTACCTGCCGTGTTATTAATTAATGAACCGTCAGAGTTTACTGTATTTGTCACTTTAACTGTGTTAAGTTCAATTTCAGCACCTTCCTCAACAATATAACCTGTGTTACCTGCCATATTTAGTGTCGAAGTATTTTCACCTTCAGTTGCACCCTGAATTGTGATTTTTCCTGCACCTGTCGTACCTAATGCAGAATCTACGTCGTATGTTGCAGTTGCGCTTGTCGTTGAGAACGTTCTTGTTGGATCAACTTTTTGGTTAACAAGTGCAAGAGTATCACCTAAAGAAATATCTTTTGTAGAATCCCAATTTTTTTGAACAGTTGTTTGATAAATTAAAGTTTTAGCTGCAGTTTCGTTATTAAGAACAAGTTGTTTTCCTGTTTCAAGGTCATAATATCTGTCTCTGAACAGATTTTGTGTCCAACTTGCACTTGATGTTATTTCATCTCTTTGATATTTATCTTCGTGTGTTGTGTTGTTAAAAGTTTGTTTTAAAGCATCTGAAACAGCAAGTGTTACGTTATTTGCACCTTCTAATATAGTTAATGCGTTCTCCATTTCAACATCTGTTGTTAAACCGTTTAAGGATGTTAACGTAACTGTAATGGGTGTTTCATCGGCTGTCGTAATAGTTATTTTGTCGGTATTTGTTCCGTTGTAATCAATTGCCAAATTACCCGAACCTGTCAATGTTCCTACTGAGTAATTTGTGTAAGCAGGAGTATCACCTGATTCAATGAGATTTAAAGTTTCGCTATTTAAATTTAAAGTACCTGCAACAGAAGCACCTTCTACCATTGCTAATGTTGAATTAACTTTAGTAACACCCGCACCTGAAATTTCCTTATCAAGAGTTCCTGATAACAATAATGTTCCTAAATTGGTCATTGTTGAGAATTGATTAGCGACAGATGTTAATTGAGCACCGTTTGCAATTGTTGCAGTAACTAATGAACCACCTTCACCTAATAAAACATCAGTTCCTGTAACAGTTGTTGCACCTGCAATATTTTGAGTTAATGTACCGCCTGTAAGTTTAACAGTACCGCTATTTGTTGTAATTGCGTTTGCTAATGATGCTACAGCAGTTGAGCCTAGTTCTAATGTACCACCGCCAACAGAAATTGCACCGGCATCAGCAAGATTACCGTTCAATGCAACAGTGCCGTCAACATTAATTGAACCCGTACCTTTAATACCTGTATTAATTGTTGTATCTCCGGCAAGATTTAATGTTCTGTTGTTTAATATTACACTTTTTGTTGTTGCTCCAATATTTACAGAGGTTAATATTGCACTTGAATTTTCACCTGTAATATTAATCAAACCACCTTCAACATCTTTAATGCCCGTAATATTAAGATTTGAAAGTGCTAATGTTGTGTTGGCATTTGATAATTCAAATCCTGATTTAGAATCCATATTAAGAGTTGATTTATTTTCACCGCTTGTTGTACCGGTAACAAATAATGAACCTGATCCTGTTGCACCTAAATCAGCACCGACTGTATAAGTTGCAGTTGCATCATCAGTTGTAAGACTTCTTGTAGCACTCGTACTTTGGTTCAATGCTTGCAATACATCTTGTGTTGTTACATTACCTGTTGTATGTTTTGGAATTGTTACTGTTTCATCCAAAGATAATTTTGTGCCGTCAACAACATAGAGGTGTTTTTGTTTTGTTTCTGAATATTCTGTGTTTGTAAATACAGTATTTGCAAATGTCACTGTATCAGTATAATCAGATTCCCAAGTTAATGTTTCAACAGGCTCACCATTGAATCTTTCATCGGTTTGTATTGCTTCTGATAAAGCAAGAGTAACGCCATCCGTTTCACCTGTTAATATTGCAAGATTTGTGAATTCTCTTATAGCACCTGTGTCACTTGTTATGGTATTAATATCATTAATTGTGAGGACACCTGTTTTGCCGCCTGTTGTAATATTTATTGCATCAGCAAGAATGCTGTCTCCTGTGAAATCCATATCTATATTAAGTTTTGCATTATTATTTATTGATGCAACGGTTAATGTTTGGGCAGAACCATTTGCTATATCAAGCATTGGATTCTTTGAGAACGTAACAGCTCCAAATGTTGAAGTTCCGGCTCCTGTTCCAAGTTTTAACGTAGCGGTTCCGGATACATCCAAATCTCCCAAAGTGGTTGTACCGTTAAATATTACCGTACCGCCACCGGCATTATTCTCATTAGATGAAATTTCAGTTGCACCGGTCTGTGTAAATTCGTTGTTGAAGATAACAGTACCGTTTTTCGCATGCCAATCTCCTGCGTAATAGTTATTAATGCTTATTTTTTCTTCAGAATAAACTTTATCGTTTACTGTTATCGTTCTGCCTTCTTCTGCATTTAAGACAAAAGGTCTGTAGCCCGAGGATACCTGATAAATACCATAGCCGTCGCCGCCTGCCTGACCTGTTGAATTGTTGTTTGTAAATTCAATGTCTTTGTTTTGGGCAGTTATAACCATTTCACCTTTATTCATGTAAATTGCAGCACCCTGTGGAGCAATGTTACCTATAAATGATGAATCAATTAAATTAGTTGTGGCACCGTTGTTACTATATATTGCACCACCTGCATTTACTGCCCGGTTATCGATAAAATCACCCGTTATGGTTACATTTGCACCATGACCGCCTGCACCGATTAACATAGCTCCGCCGACATCGCCTGCGTAGTTTTTGATGAAGTTACCTGTTAAAGTAGTACCTCTTGACTGAATGTAAAGTGCTCCGCCAGACTCACCTGCTTTATTACCAATAAAGTCACCTGTTACAGAACCGATTGAATATTTACTCCAATAACCGATTTGGATAGCACTTCCTGAGCCTGAAGTAGTGTTACCTATGAAATCACCTTTAATACTTGATATACTTGAAGCCCAGCTTCCGTCACCGCCGATATAAACAGCACTTCCGCCCGAGTTACCGATAAAGTTACCTGTTATATCACCAACATTAACGCCCATTCCGACACTGATAGCACCATTTGTATTGCCTACAAAATCACCTGTTATTGTGCCAAAATTATTCCATCTGTTAAGTCCGATAGCGGTATTGCCAATGTGGTCGCCCGTATATACATATGGCGCAGCCGCTGAACCGTCACCTGTTACTGTTATTGTTGCTTTTGTAGTTGTCAATGAAGTATCATCAGAATTTGTAACTGTTAATGAGTGATTTGCTTCGTTCCAGATGTATTTCAAATCATGAGCAACACCGTTATCATCTGTATAGTTTTTCTTTAAGATTTCTGTATAGAAAGTGTAGTTTGTTTCGCCTTTTGTAAATGCAACAGGCATTATACCGTTATCGGTTTTTGTAAATCTGTAACCGCTGTTAACGCCGTTTGACTGCTGTAACCAGTCGATTTTGTCTGCAAAACTCAATACACCTGTTGTATTGTTGTATTGAACATTTGCATAACCGCCTGCCACATCAGAAACTGCGATTACACTTTTAATATTTCCGTCTGCAATTTGAACTTCTCCTCCATTTCTGTTATCGGAAATGAAGTTTATATCGGAAACGTTAATTGTTGATGCACCTGAAATATCTGATATGATTTTATCTGCAGTATTTGTATCACCTAAACTTACATCAAGAGCGATGTATGAATTAACAGCATTATTAATTGCATTTGCGAATGTCAAATTATCAATAGCATTATTTACAATATCAAACTTACCGCCGTTTAATTTCAAATTAGTATTTACTATTGCACCGGCTGCTATATTATCAAGTTGCAATCTGCCATTATTTAAAATCAAATTTTTATTTGCTAAAGACGAAGCTGCAATATCATTAAGGGTTAATGTACCTCCATTGACATTAAATGCATCACCGAGAGTTAATGCACCGTTCAATGCAACATTACCTGCGTGTCCGTCATTGATTGTCATGCCTGTGGTTGAAGAAACAGTATCATTAATTGTTATATTATGACCTGTATCCGCATTTAAGGTTAATGCAAGACCGTTATTATTAATACCTCCTGCGGTATTTCCGCTTATTGTAATATCACCGCTCTTAGCATAAAGTGTTAATGAAGAATCTGTTTCGTGGTTTTTATTTCCAACAATACCCCAACCGCTGTTGCCTGTAATTGTCACATTGTCTGTTTCAGCAACAATATTTGCAGTTATAGGCGAATAAACCTGCGCAATTTGACCACCAATAATAGTCCAATATTGATAATTATCAGCCAAAACAATTGCATCACCTGAGTTTGAAGTGAATGTTGAATTTTTAACTGTTAAATTACCGCCATTCGCATAAACAACTCCACCGGCACCATTTGAAGTAAACGTTGAATTATTTATTGTGTATGAACTTGGTGTCGGTTCGTAATCGCCAATGCCATCACCTTCTAAATAAATTGCACTTCCTGTTCCGTTAGCACCTGTTACTGTATTACTTGTAAATGTTGAATCAGAAATATTTAAGTTATTTACAGCATTAAGCGTTGCATATATTGCACCGCCATGATTTGTTGCACTATTTGAAGTGAATGTTACATTATCAAATGAAACTGTATGGTTTTGAGCATTAGTAGAATGTTGATAGTATGCACCACCTTCATATTCAGTTGAGTTATTGGTAAATGTTGAATTTGAAATGCTTGAATCAACAGCACCTGACCAACTATGATATATTGCACCTGCAGCATTGTTATCAAAGGTTACTCCATCTATGGTTAAAGCTGTGGCACTATTGTAATCTAAAGCTCTATAAGTATTTGAACCTTTAAAAGTACCTTCTAATGAAGAAAATGAACCGCCATAAGCAACAATGTAACTGCCTGTGTGATTTTCATCACCAACAATTTTACTAACATTAGCGTGATTCCTTATTAATAAGCCGCCACCATGCATATTTACCGCATTTTGTGTTACAGAACCGTTATAATCAATAGTTGTCAAACCGCCCGTGATGTTTGTTGTGCCTGTCGCTCCTGTAATTGTGCTAATAGTGTTATCGCCTGACAAATTCAATGTTGCAGTATTGTTAATATCAGCATTTGAATTATCTGTGAATGTAACATTTTCAACATTCAAAGTACCTGCGTTATCAACAGCAGTTGTGAAGTTTTTAACCGTCATATTCTTTAAGGTCAATATTTGAGGTTTAGTTGTCTCATCTTCTTCGTATGTTCCAATTACAAAACCTTGCTTACTATCACCATTTAAAAACAAATTTTTACCGTTTACGTTTAAACTGTGTCCGACTAAATTACCCAAAACTCCTGTAACGGTTTCTCCGCCGGATTCACCTTGATTTTTTAATGAATATGATTTATTAAGTTTATCATCAGCTATTACCGCAGAATTAATATTATCATAAGTAATAGCAGCTAAATTCAAATAGTAAGCGCTGTTTTCCGAATCATATTCCCCTGTAACATCATAATTACCGCCTGAAATTATAACATCATTAGCAACTGACATAATCTGTGATACTGAGCCTAAACCAACTTGAATTTTCGCATCTTCAGAATTATCATTTATAATATTAATTGCAGAAATTATAACGCTACCGACACCAACATTTTCTGCTACGATATCCGAAACAAATTTATCACCGGTTTTTGAAGTATTATCAACATCAATATACCATTTAATTACACCTGAAATATCAGAACCATTTGTTGTTAAAGGTTTAATTTTATCTATGTTATTATTCTTGATATCAAGTGTGCCACCGGTTGAAACAAATTTTTCGAACGCATCTTTATCACTTGAAGTATTTAAATCTGTATTTAATGATTTAGCAGCTTCGGCATTTAATTTTAAAATACCGCCGTCTAAATGTAACTCACTGTTATTTCCTGCGGCAAAAATTCTATCTGAGAATTCAACAGTACCGACAGGCGAAATTAAATTAGTAAGTCCTGAATTAATATACATATTATAATTAACTTGGACTTTATCATTTATGGTTATTTTCTTATCTTCTTCAGCAACAAGAACTAAATTTCCACTGGAATGGATACCTGTTCCATTACCACCTTCTGAACCTGTTCTGTTATTGTTTTCAAATAATATATCTCCGCCTTTAGCATATAAAGCCAGTGTTCCATAACCGCCATTATATACACCGGCACCATATGTCGCTTTGTTACCGCTAAATACAATATCTTTAGTTGCTGCCTTTATAATAGTTGTTCCTTCGTTATAAACAGCACCGCCTAATGATGTTGTAGTTCCTAATGTATAGTTATTATAGAAAGATGAATCTTCTATATTAAGATAAACAACTCCTGCAATAGCTCCGCCTCTTGCATCATTTGCCTGAGCATAATTGCCTGTAAAATCACCGTTGATTGTTCCTATTGTATCAACTGAATAAATAGCTCCACCTAATGCTTCATCAACAGCCTGAACATAGTTTTCGGTAAAGTTTGCTGTGATGTTACCAATTTTTGCACCCTCGTCGGAACCCCAAGATGTGCTACTATCCATTTGGTTAAAAATAGCACCGCCCATTGCAGAATAACCTGAACCTGTTACAATAACATGATTACCTTTGAACCCTTTTACGGTTTTTCCTTCAATATCACCAATTCTTGCTATGCCGGCTTTATAAGATGTAAAGTTTGCAATAGCACCGCCACCTGCATCATTATCGGCTGATGTTACATAGTTATTTTCAAAATCACCTGTTATCGCAGTTCCTACAAATTTTTCCTGTTCTTCATCCCAATTTCCGATTGTCGCAACCGTAGAATTTTTATAGGAAAGGTAACCACTTGTAACAGAGTTTTGAATAGCACCGCCACCAAGATTATTGTAACTTGCTGTAGTGCGGTTATTGCCTGTAAATGTGCCATTTATACTCTTTATTATAACAGGATCATAATCACGATATTCGGTGTAACTATTTAATATTGCACCATTTTCATTTCCTGTAAATGTAGTTTCTGATATTTCGTTAATTAAAGAACCATAACGAGCGTTTACAATAGCGGTATCTTCATTATTTGAGAACTCGCCACCGGAAATTGTATCAATAGTTTTGAAGTTATAAAGAACTCCTCCTGATGTGTTATTTGTAAATGTTGAATCCTGAATTGTGGTAATTGTACCTGCGTTATAAATTGCCGAACCGTAAGGCGTGTTATATTCATTTGTTGTTAAAGCAGAGTTATGATCAAATACAGAATCTTGAATTAAATTGATTGTACCTTCATTATATATTGCACCACCATTAGCATAAGCGTTTGTTCCGCCGCTATACGTTCTGCCCTGTTTGTGGTTTATTACATAGTTATCTTTGAAAGTACTTGTTATTGTACCGATTGTTCCTCGGTTATCTAAAGCACCACCTAATGCAAAATATGTAGCATCTGCGTAGTTACCGATAAAATCGGAATTTAAGTTAGTAATTGTTCGCCCACTTTCGTTAAATATTGCACCACCTCTTGCTATAGGCACATAGTATTGAGGAAGTTGATATTCTTCTTGAGTATAATCATGTAATGCAAAGTTATTAACAAAAGTTGATGTTAAATTTGTAATTGTTCCACTATTTATAAGTGCACCACCGGTTGCTGATGTATAGTAAGTAGCAATAGAAGACTGAACACTGTTTGAATCAAAGTAAGCAGAAACTGTCTTTAAGTTATTTTGGTTTCTTAAAGCACCACCTACATAATTTGAAAGGTTTTGTTTAAATACTACTTCATCAATTACGTTGTCAGTTCCTGAAAAATTCGTTACTAAAGCCCCACCATAACCATATTCATAAGAATCTTTAGAACCGGCTCTGTTACCGATAAATTTTGTTGAAGAGTTAACGATTTTTATAGGATCTTCACTATCATATTCATAAGCACCGGTAAGACTTAAATTTGCACCTCTTAAATATGCAGCTCCGCCATAAGAACTTATAAAACCATTCGCAGATTCCGTAAAGTTATTTTTAAAGACAGTATCTTCTATTACTACATTTGTGCTTTCAGAAGACATAGCACCACCAATAATACCTTTACCCATATAACTATATGAAGTGTCAGTTTGTTTTGCTGAATTTCCTTCAAATAACGAATTAGTTACTGTTAAAGTTCCTGAACCTGATGAATATATAGCTCCTCCATGAGCATCGCTTTCAACCGGTGTATCAACAACAATCTCAGTATTTTTAAATGTCGCACCGTCAATCGTCATTGTACCTTTGTTGATAATAGAGTAATCTGTTCCGCTTGTTATATTAGCCGTAACATCACCTGTTATAGTTCCTCGGTTTTCAAGTTGTGCCCCTGTTGCAACAGCAACGGAGTTTTGTTTTATGTTATTCGTAAAAATTGTTTTCCCCGAAGTTATGTTAGTTGTACCGGTTGGTGTATCAGCATCGGTTATCGTATTAATTGTGTTATTACCTGATAAATTCAAAGTTCCTTTGTTTTGAATGTCATAAGTTTTTATATTAGAGAATGTAACATTATCGACATTCAATGTTTGACCATTCGCGATTTCAATACCTGTGTATGTGTTATTGCCTGAAATAGTATGATTATTGCCAAAAATTGTGAAATCACTTCTATTATCAGTATTTAGCGCACCATAATTTCTATCAGCCGTAAAATCAGCTTTCATAGAATATGCAGTCGGGTGAACTTCAGGAACATTGTCCTGAATTGCATCAATCAAATCGCCTTCATAAGGAGTATCACCTCTTGTTACTGTCAAAAGACCATGCGTTTCAAGGTCGGGAGTGAAGGTATAAACTGCAGTTCCTGCAATTGTCGACTGAACTGCATTTGTAATAACCGTTACGTTGTTTCTTGCGGTACCATCTAAGTATGTTGCAGATGTATCGTCAACAAAATCGGGGTTGTCATTGAGTACGTTAATTGCACTGAGTGTAATTTTACCGCTGCCGCCATTGACGGTCATTTTATCCATATCACCCGAAGTTGCATCATAATCAATATATAATTTCAAATCCGGCTCATATCCTGCATAGTCCATTGTTCCGATTGTAAGAACATCGCCTGCATGCTCGTTTTGAAGTGATAATTTTGCCGTACTGCAATACTGCAAAGTATTGTGAGAAGAATTTGCCGCATTTACGCCCAAAATAACCTTGCCCTCAGAGTCTGCAAAGTTTGTTCCGATAACAAGACCTGCGTTTGAGCCTGTGTAGATACTGTCGCCCAGAGTAATATCTCCGCCGATTGCCTGTAAATTCAGATAAGCCCAGCCATCACCATGAGAAACATCAATTTTGTCGTTTACTGTTATGGTGTGTCCGCTTCCCGTATTCATGAAAAGTGTTGTTCCGCCATAGATACCATAACCGCTACCGCCTGGTAATCCTGTTGAATTGTTGTTTTCAACTAATATGTTGCCGCCCGTTGCATTTAAGAACAAACCCTGAACACCGTTTGCGGCATAAATTGCGCCACCTTGTTGTGCAATATTACCGGAAATCGTAACATCTTCTGTATCGGCATTGATATTGAGTGAACCGCCCGTTGCATAAATAGCACCGCCATATGCAGAACCGCTTTCTGATTCCGCACGGTTTGCAATAAAGCTGGAATCACTTAAAGTAAGGCTTTTTGTGGTATAAATAGCACCACCGTACGCACTACAACTTTCAGACAGTGCGTAGTTACCGTTAAAATCGGTATTTTGAATACTGTTGCCCTCAATATATCCGTATTCGTTTAAGTTACCGATGGCACCATCATTGTATATCGCACCGCCGTAACTGCTTTTTCCGTTTGTGGAATTGACATTGTTATTTATAAAATTTGCGTCAGTAACTGAATTTATTGTACCTATGTTTGAAATTGCACCGCCTTTTGTATCTCTATTAATATCACCGGTTACTTTGTTTTTTGTAAAGTTACCCGAAATAGTTCCGATACCTTTATTGGAAGATGAATCACCGTTATTGTATATAGCACCTGCTTCTCTTTGAGCTTCATTTTCAATAAAATTAGCGTTAATAGTGTTTATTTTAGCACCATCATTATATATAGCACCGCCACTTGACATCATACTGCTTGATGTAAAAGAAGAATGAGCTTTATTTCTTATAAAATCTCCTGAAATGTTTTCGATTACACCGTTTTCTTTATTTGCTATAGCGCCGCCAACGGCATTATAGCCAAATTGAACATTTGAATAAGCATCATTTTCAATAAATCTACCGTTTAAATTTGTAATTATTCCCTTATTATAAACAGCGCCGCCATAAACATTTTTACCGTTAGCATAGTTACCAATAAAATTGCTTGTTAAATTTGTAATTGTTCCCGTATTATTTACAGCACCACCATAGGTGTCACTATATTCACTTACTACATAGTTACCTATAAAATCACCCGTTATTGAGCCTACGATATTATTGTTATGTATAGCACCGCCATAAGCCGTACCGTTATTTGCATCAGTTGTAATATAGTTGCCTATAAAATCACCCGTAATTGAACCTACGTTTTTTTCATCTGATGTTTTAGTTAATGCGACAGCACCACCTCTGCTGGAATCGATTGAACCTGCGATATAGTTTCCGATAAAATCAGCATAAATGCTGCCTATTTTATTAACCGCATATATAGCACCGCCTTGACCTGAGCCTTTAATATGGTTGCCTACAAATTTTGTTGTATGCACAGGATCTTGACCAATAGAAGATATTTCACCATCTCCATAGCCGCTGCCTTCATAGTAAATTGCACCGCCAAAATTGTTATACTCAGCCTCAATATAGTTATTTATAAAGTTACCGTTAATCAAACCTACGGTTGATTCGCCTTGGTTATAGCCTTCTCCAATTGCTAAAGCACCGCCGCCTGACTTCGTAGTTCCATAGGTTATATGGTTATTAATAAAATTGGAATTTAAAGTTTCAATACCTGCATATGGTCCCCAAATATGTAAAGCACCGCCTAATCCTTTTTCGGATGTATCAGTATTAGTAATGCTATTGTTAATAAAATCGGCAGTCATTGTGCCTATAAAGTTGCTCCCATGACCTGCCTCAGCCGGATACTTCGCTTGTATATCAATAGCACCACCGCTTACTGTTGAATTTAATCCGTTAAAAGTTCTGTTGTTGTAAAATGTTGAATTACCTGCAGCATTATCATTGTAATCGTACGTTTGTCTTTCACCATCTCCCCAGCCGTCAGGTTTAGTGTATCCATATATGAAATATCTTGTTTCGTTATTCGGAAGATCAACAGAGAAATTGTTGTTATCTTGAGTGCCTTCAAGCCATGCGGTAGAACCATTTATGTTATTTAACAAGTTTAAAGTAGAAATGTTAGTTTTATAATAACTCGTTGTTGAACCATCAGATGTGGTAAAATTATAGTTTTCAGCCGTACCGTTAGTTATAGTATAAGCCGCATTTGCGCCCCTTGTCGGTGTCGGATTATCCGCATAAGCCATATTCATTGGCATTGTAGTTGATAAACCCACAATAGTTGCTGCTAATAGCAAATTTCTTGAATACTTTCCAGACTTCATTACTTCTATACTCCACTATATTTCTATGCTACTCGGGAAAACCATTTCTTTTATTAATCACAAATTTTATTAAAATTTGAATAAATACTTTTACCCCTAATTATAAATTTATACTAACACAAAAATACAAAAAAATAACAAAAAATCTATATATTTGAGCAAACAATATAATTGGCGAAAACACTATCTTCGGAATAATTTTAGGGTAATCATCATCTTCAACTTTACATAAATCTATTGGACTTTATATAAGTATTAGTTGACTTATTAATCAATATATTTAGTTAATAGAATTAAAGATACATATAAAATATGCTTAAATAAATCGTTTTATGGATACAAAGATGATAATCTTTCAGAATCTGTTTTTACTTTGATTTACGATGGAACTTTAATCATTTTGAAAATTCAAATTGGTTCATTAAAAGAGCATCGGACAAGTATTGCATTATTCTTAAAAGCCCACCAATTTATGGTCTGAGTTTTGCCTAACCCTGGTTCACCATAAACTAAACCCATCCCAGGAACTCCTTCCGCTCGGTTTTGCAGGTTGTTCATCATCGTGATGAACCGCTTTACATTGTTTGTTTTTACGAAAACTTTTTTCATATCAAAATTCCTATTTCTGTCATCACTAACATTAATCGCTTGTCTGAGCAGAAATTGGAACTCTTTTTGTCTTTTTGTGTCTAAAATTAAACTCGAAATGCCGATTCCATTTTATCAATTTCAGATTTGTTTAAACCCAATTGTTTTGCGACATTTTGCCAATTTTTTATAACACTTTTTAAATCATTTATAATCTGTTTTGCACTATTTATATCCAAATCAAAGTATTCACAGACAGATAGTGCTAACTCTATATCTTGTGCATTATCTGTTTGTGTAATATATGTTGATAAAATATTTTTATTATCAGGACTTGGGTTAATATCATATAATGGAGATAACTTCCAACCATTAGCCCCGGTGTATAAAAATCCATGATTTCTTAAATGATCATCTGTGTTAGAAATTAATATTGAAAATACCATACGTTTCCAAAGTTCAATTAAATCAACACTAGGATTAGAGCCATATTGTCTGATAGCATCAGCAATATCCAAATAACTATGTATTTGAGAATCATTATCAACCGCATTTAACATACTCATTGCCGATAAGAAAGGTATTCTGATATTACCCCTTCGATCAAATCTTTTTAGTAAAATAACATTCTTTTTACCGGCTTTTTGAATAGACCATTCTTGAACATTCAATCCACATTGTTTCGCAAGAGTAAGTGCAACTCCTTCCCATAAAACATTATTCGTAAAATCATCTTTTTTAGGAAATTTTGCAATGCATAAATCTCCATTTTTATCTAAAACGCTTGCTTTTGGTCTTGCTCCACCTAAGGATGAACCGGGTGCTAAAAGGAGTTGCAAATCACTTTCTTTTTCGCTGCTTTCAATAATTTTTTCAGAAGCTGCCAATAGCTTTGTTAAATCTATTAACGGCGGAATAGCTTTTATGTTACTTGGATATTGAAATTCATCATTATTTCCCGTTTTAAATCTAAGCGCACCTTGTCTTGCGATATCATTTACAAAAAGCAGATAATCTATTTCGTTTAATGTTCTTGGACTTCTGTTTTCTTTTTTTGCAAGTTGGTTTTCATATCTACGCATTAAAATTCTTCCCCAAGTATCGGGAGCACTATCACCAAACGAACCAAATAATGGCACTTGTCTTGTATTAACTTGTTTCCCTTTTCCAAGATACAATCCGGGTTCTAAAGAAAAGGATTTCTTGTTATTAATCCATTCATCTGAATATTCAAAGTCAGAAGTTTCTTTCCCTCTTGAAAAATGTGACCAAAGAGTTCCTACAAAATAATCAACACAATCTAAATTTATGTATACTAATATTTTTTTATCAGCCATAAATTAAACCTCGTTCTTCTTGTAGCGTACTCTTTTTGGCAAATTTTCTCTGTCAAAACGTCTGCCTAATTCATCTTTATCAGGATTTGCCAAATCATATAAATTATCAATAAGTCCCAATACAAACGTAACTTTAGCATAAATACCCATAGAAACGGTAGGATCACCTTTTTCAACTTTTGTTAAAGTAACATGGGTGATTCCGGCACGTTCTTCAATCAGACTCATAGTAAGAGAACGCTTGATACGAGCATCTTTCAAATCAGCTCCTAATTGCGCCATAGCTTTTTTAACGGGTATTGGTATAATTGATGTTTTTTTCATTTTGCACCTAAAATATATTATAATATATATTATGTTGTTTTATATATATTATAATATATTTTATCTAAAATTTCAACCCTTACTAAATACATTTTTTCGCACGACTTTTTGCTATATCAACTACATTTTCCGCACCACTTTCAATTAGGAATATATTTCTTTGTATTCGTCTGATTTTATGTAATTAGTTAGCCACGTTCTATCTTCAGGGCAGATACATCCGTTTTGCATATGCCATTCGTAGCGTTCATAGGCACTCTTAAATATCGGCCTCGCTACAATTGAGGTTTTAACTTTTGGCTCAAAATCTTGCTTCGGCTTTTGTTCAGATTGAACCGTTATTTCCTTAATTGGCTCGGGTTCAGGTAATCGGATATTTTGCATTAATTCTTTTTTTAGATAATCCATATCCTCTAAATTGAAATGCTCCCGAACCGCTTTAATCGTTTTCCTGCGGAGCTTCTGCTGTTTTCAATTTTCTGCTTGTAATCCTCAATATCTTTGATATCGCCCATTTGATACGCAAGCGGGTGGGTTTCGGTTATGCGGTTTGCCTTGCAGATAAATTCGCCCTTCATCGAATAAACTTTGATATATGAAAGGTCAAACAGGCTGTACTTTATAACTGTTTTTTCTTTGATTCCGTAGAGTGCCTCATCAAAATAATCAGCCTTCAAAAATCTTATTCCGTTTCTGCCGATTGATTTTATCTCTTGTGCCATCATCAAATCGTCAAGCAAGTTTTCATCAATATTTTGCTTTTCAATTTCGTTTAAAACTTCTTGAATCGTTTTATCTTTATCGTTCGGACAAGGTTGAGAATGTTTAAATTCAAGCCATTTTTCAATCATTTTAAGTGCTTGTTCAATGGTTGGAGTAAAGCCAAATTTTTCATGGATGTTTTTATGTAACTTCTCGTTTCGCATCAAATATGCCGGCTTATTTTCAATGCTTGTGCCGATATAGCTTGGAATCAGCTTTTCAAAACTTTCCTGAAAATCCAAAAAGAAACGCTCTATGACTTTGGCTCGAGCGTTGTATGGAGTGGCATAGACAGGCTTTATCCCGAGTTTGTTGTAAACTCCTGTGAACCCTAATTCTTCAAATTTTTTATCCCCGTTAAAAAATTTACTCTTGAAGGCTCTGCCATTATCTTGATATACATATTCAGGAATATGATCCATTTTTAATATTGCATTACGCAGAGCAGACGCGATATTTTGTGTACATTCTTCAAGCATAATATCGTACCCGACAAGTCCACCTGATTTCCAATCCAAGAACCCAAGCAGAGTTGCTCGGCAGGGTTTGCCTGTGAACGGGTTTATCACTTGGAAGTTGAGCGTATGCCCGTCTGCCACAAGCACTTGTCCAGCTTTTAAAAGTGCTGCGTTTCTGACTATAAACGGACTTACTTTATCCTTTAATGCTTTTTCACCGTCACGTGCAAGTGTCCATTTATCGAAATTATTATCCCTGAACCACTCCGCATACCGCCTGAATGTAATATCTTTAGGTAAAATCTCCTGACCGCGTTCTTTTAGAATATGCTTTGTTAAAGAAATAGCTTTACCAATTGAAAATGCACTTGGCGATAACAAAATCTGTATAAATATTTTAATCTGGTCTTCATTTAATGTTGTTCTGTATTCTTTTCTTGTTGAATATTTATATTGTCCGACTAATGCCGTCCAATCTTTGTTATAATCTAATAACGCTCGCCAGCGATAAAGAGAACCTATGGAGACTTTACCCAAGATTTTGAAAATCTCTTCTTGAAACATTCCTGTATTATATAATTGCAGGAATTCTTTATCTGGAATATTCCCGTTGGTTTTGAGCTTATCCCTTTTATATTCTTTTCTAAAATCAAGCCAAGCATAAATCAGATCATATTTTGCAAGTGCAATTTTTCGTTGGTTTTCGGATATTAGTTTTTCTTGTTTAATATTGAGATTAGATAATTCAATAACTTCGTTGTCACAAGTTTTATAATCATCATAATATTCCTGAAAATATTTGAGCTAAAGCTCTTCTTCAAGTGTTGATAATTTAATTTTGTATGTTTTACCGCCTCTGATATTTTCGATCTTGTATTCATATTTATTCTGATTAAGTGCAAGCCGAACAGCTCTGCGTGTAATGTTTTTAAGTTTTGCAAGCGTTTCAACATCAATCCAAATATCGTTATTATTAATGTCTGCCATACCGTATCCTTATTTATTATTGAAGCTACTGTATGTTAGACTGCTTTCTCTCAAAATGGAAGTGTTTGAGGGGGAAATGTGTTGTTTTATGTCAGATTATATCTGAATTTTAAGCAGAAAATTTTATAAAACATCTATAAAACTATTTTAAAACGCAATTTGAATACGGTTTGAATTTAAAATTTTGCAAAAATCTGCTATTTTCTCTCAATTATGCTTCCAGCTTAAAGAGGTAAAATTAATCCGATATTTCTTACATTTAGTCTTGGAAAACTCATTCTTAAGTTTTGGAATTTGTTTCGATAAAATCTTTATTAAATAAAGTCAGGGAAGCGATTTCCCCTTAAAAATTTTACTTCCGACTTTCAAACAATAATTATTTTTCAATTACCTCATTTTGCAAAAATTCAAAAATCTTATACGAAAAATCTACGATTTTTCTGAACGCTAAAAAGCCAATTATACGGACTTTTGAACGGCATTGAACAAAATCTAAAACAACGTGTCCCAAAATAATCAAACTGTCTGTCAAAATTCACAACTTTGTCCGGGGCTAAAATTCAAACACACAGGGCAAATTCAGTAATATCAAGAAAATTTTAGGAAAATCACCGGACTTTTATATCCTAATAACCGGGCATTCTGGACATTTCGATTACCTCATTCTCCTTTTGAGGGAAGTGCCTCTTTTCCCCAAACAATAAACATTTCCACCATTCACACAACCACATATTTATAATCATTGTCGCTATTAATATACAGGAAAGTTGCCGCCAAATTGTGGACAATAAAGTGACTTTCTGAGTAGTTTCAGTCAACCACTCGGAAGGGGATGTAATTCAAACGTAAAGCCAAAAGTCGGCAGAAAAATATTTTTTCAAATGTCCCATTAAAACCCAGAAGTGCCTCAAACCTAAAAACAATGGGCAAAAGGGGTATATAATTTCAATTACATATTTTCAATTTGTCCGGAGAAGTTATATCTACAGTCCCATTAAAACCCACCCAGAGAGTATCATGAGTATCCTATATACACAAACTCTTAAAACTGCCTAGGTTGGACCCGAACCTGTGAAGTCTTAAAACGCTTGCTATGTCACTATTCATAGTAACTCTGTTTTGCAACAAGTCAAGTCTATCGAGCAATAATATCGCACATTTCAGACACGTTTTTTAACATGGGCTGAAAATGAACCGATGATAAAATTTTAATTCAAAATTTGTTTAATATGGAATGTTACTCCTGATAGTATGATCATTACTTATTAAACTTCTCCGCATCGAGGTATCTGATTACCCTTGCAGGGTTTCCCACTACAACTGCGTTATTCGGAACATCTTTGGTTACAACAGCACCTGCACCGACTACGGCATTTTCACCTATCGTAACTCCCGGTAGTATTGTTACATTTACTCCAATCCATACATTGCGTTTAATATGAACAGGTTTGCAGGTGATGACATATCTGTCATAAAAATCGTGGTTGTTTGTTGCGACAGTACAATTCAAAGATATCATCGTATTATCTTCTATCGTCAGACCGCCTGCTGACATGCATTGAAATCCGTTTAAAATAACAACATCTTTACCTATTTTTACTTTGTCTGCCAATATTGTAAAAATCGGCGGATGAATAACCGTATTTTCACCCAAGGTGTGATTAAAAAGCTCCTGAATAAGTTCCTCACATTCAGGTGTTGTAGGATTCGTTTGATTTATTCTGAAGCATAAATCCGAACTCCTTTTTGCCTCTGCAATTCTTTCAGGACTTTGTGTTCTTACATCAATTCTAACTTCTTCCATATTATGCCTCTTTTTTAAATACATTTTTAGGGCATCCGCAAATCGGACATTTGTACTCTGCAGGTTCACTGTCTAGATTCCCGACATACTCAAAGCCACAAACACTACAAGTATAAAAAGGTTTATCGGAACTATTTTCTTCGTCTTTTGGTGCATATTTGTCAATAATGGCTTTAGTTACTTCTCCATGGTGTTTTTCCTGTTGTGCAAATTCTCTGACTTGTTTAACACTCTCTTCATCAATACCAATTTGAGCAAGTTTGTCTGCTAACAGATTTATACTGTTTTCTCCTTTGTATTCTGCTTTTGATAATCCTTTTATCATTTGCCAAAAATATTTTTCATCTGCAGGATATCTTCCGTTCAACATTGAATAGAAAGCTCCATGATTAGTTTCCTGATTACCAAGTTCTATAAATTCTTTAGAGACATCATCTAATCCAAATTGTTTTTTGGCAATATATGCTAACGCATAATACATGGCTCCGCCAATAGCTTCTCCCTGGGCTAATTGTGCTATAGTTTTTTCTAATTCTGTTCCTTTTGTTTTTCCAAAAATACTCATAAATTTTCTCCTATATTTGCTTAATCTTCAGGTTTCCAAGAACCCAGCATTTGTTCCTGTTGCTCTAATGTCATATTGAAAAATCTTTTTCCGCTATCAAGTTTTCTTATTTCATTCATTTCATCCTCTGTCAATTCAAAATCAAATATTTCAAAGTTTTCTTTGATATGAACAGGATTTGTTGAACGGGGGAAAACTATTGTTCCTTCCTGAATATGCCATCTCAAAATAATTTGTACATTAGTTTTGCCGTACTTTTGTCCTAATTTTGTGAACAATGGTTCATTTATCAAGCCTTTATCACCGTGTCCTATCGGATACCAAGATTCTATAATAGTTCCGTACTTTTTGATTCTTTTCTTTAATTCGTTTTGCTGATAATACGGGTGACATTCAACCTGCAAAACTGAGGGGCAAATATTAGCAATATCAAGAACTTCTTCAAGTCTTTCAGATTCAAAATTTGACAACCCGATAGATTTTACTCTTCCGTCTTTAACTGCTTTTTGCATATCTTTATATGCTCCGATATAGTCGCCAAATTGTTGGTGCAAAAGGAGTAAATCAATATAATCCGTATCAAGTCTTTTGAGCATTTTGTCTATGGCATCTGAGGTCTTGCCTTCTCCATATTCACTAGGCCAAAGTTTTGTAGTTATCCAAATTTCTTCTCTTGGTATTCCGCTTTCTTTAACGGCTTTTCCGACACTTCTTTCGTTTTGATAAGCGTGAGCCGTATCAATATGACGAACACCCATTTCAAGAGCAGTTTTAACTGCATTTATTGTTGCTTCACCTTCGGGTACCTGATAAACACCCAGTCCGAATTGAGGGATTTTTGTTCCGTCATTCAATGTAATAAATGTTTGTGTCATATTTTTTCCTTTATTTATTAAAACCCTAAACCTTTTAGCCATTCCGAAACTTTTTTATCAGCTTCGGTTCTATCATTTTGTGCGATATGACCGTAAATCGCAAGACCTTTTAAAACTTTTGTACCTGTTTTATCCATTCCTTGTGTCCCGCAAAAACCACTACCCTCGTGAGTGCAGAATGGAATTATATTTTTGCCGTTAAAATTATAGCTTTCTATGAATGTATAAACAGGCATTGGTTTATCGCCCCACCAAATAGGGAAACCAATAAATATAGTGTCATGTTGTTCAAAATTATCAACTTTGCCAACAATTTCAGGTCTTACGTTTTGGTTCATTTCTGCTTTTGCATATTCGGTTAATTCAGTATAGCCTTTCGGGTAATTATCGTTTTTTACTTTAATTTCAAATAAATCACCGTTTGTTTTAGTAGCTATCATTTTGGCAATAATTGCAGTGTTACCCTCTGTTATATTGCCAACCGAATGTTGTTCACCTGTTCTGGAAAAATAAGCTACCAATACTTTCTTATTATCATTTACCCCAGCCATTGTTTTACCTCCGTTGTTATTTTTAAACAAGAAAAATCCACCTAATACGACTATTAAAAGTCCAATTAAAATAAGTTTAATGTTCATTTAATTTCCCTCGGTTTTAATTCTCCATAAAAATAGCTTGCCGTTGCTCCGCCGTCTGTTAAAAAGTCTGAACCTGTAATAAAATCAGCTTTTTCGCTTAATAATAGTTCTGCGACATTTGCAACTTCATCCGCTGTTCCCGGACGTCCTGCCGGACATTTAGCAAACATATTCTTATAAAAGTCACCTCTTATACCGTTGAATTCATCTATTGCAAGAGGGGTAACAATAATCCCCGGAGAAATTGAATTTATTCTTGCTCCTCTTTTACCCCATTTACAAGCTTCTGCCATAACTCTTTTTACATTACATCTTTTAGCCATTTGATATGCGTGAAGTGTATCTTTAATATTTTTAGGCTGCAATACTTCAAGATTTAAGAGTTCTTCTGTCGGTGTGCAGGCTAATTGTTCATCAATAACAGGCGATAAAGCAGGCATTCTGTGTCTGCTTTGTGATGAAATAGTAACTCCGCGACCACCCGATTTTATAACTTTTCCTACTTCTTCCAATAAAACAGCAGTTCCGTATAAATCGACTTTTAATATAGTTTCAATAGGTGCTTGAGAAGGTGAAACACCTGCCGCATTTATAAGAGTTGCAATTTCGCCATATTCTTGACCTTTTTTAATGAAATTTAAAATAGAATCTCTATTTGATAAATCACACTCAACGCTTTCAATATCAAATCCTGCTTCACGCATAATTTTTGCAGTAGTATTAGCATTGTCAATATTTTTATCGCCTACAATAATTTTTTGATTAAATCCGACTCTGCGAGCAATAGCCATTCCGATTTGACCTGCTCCGAGCCACAACATTACATCTTTCATTTGTTATCCTCTATCTGATAAAGTTTGTATGTACAATTTCTTCTTGTTTCGGCATTGGAATGCCGGCATTCTGTCCTGCTTCTTTCAATTTCAAGAACCAAGCCATATTACGGGCAAGTATTCTCATATTTTGCATACCTTCTAAATCCTGTTTAACATCATCAGGTGAAGCCCCATGTACCATATTCCAATATCTGCCTGAAATCATAGGCATTTCTGTAATTGCAAAATATTTGTTTAATTGATCTAATGTGGCAGTTGTTCCGGCACGTCTTGCACTTGCAATAGCGGCTCCCGGTTTATGTTCAAAAACTTTTTTCCCGCCTGTAAAATTAACAAAGAAAGCTCTGTCTAAAAATGCAGTTATACCGCCGCAAGCGCTGCCGTAATGAACAGGAGAGCCGAATACAAAACCGTCAAAATCTTTTGCGTATTCTACAAAGTTATTTACATCATCGTCATTTATTACACATCTGCCAATTTTTGCACAAGCACTACAACCCCTGCAGGGTGTTATTGAACCAATACCGATTTGGTATATTTCAGAATCAATTCCTTCTTCTTTTAATGTTTTTGAGATTTCTTCTAATGCTGTATAAGTGCAGCCGTTTTTATGTGGTGAACCATTGAATAACAATACTTTCATATTTTCTCCTTAATATAATCCTGTTTGAATATGTGGTACATAAGGTCCCTCTAACCTCTTTATTATATCATCACTCAATTTAATGTCCAAAGATGAAACTGCGTCTTCAACGTGTTTAACGTCTGTGCAACCTACTATAGGTGATGTTATATAAGGTTTTGATAACATCCAAGCCAAAGAAACTTGTGCCATAGAGTAACCCAATTCTTTTGATATTTTTTCAAGATTATCGACAACAACTTTATCCTGCTCATCCGTTGCGCCCCATACCATTGGTGATACTTCATCAATAGAATTTCTTGCGGTTTTTGTTCCCCATGGGTGAGCACATCTTCCGCCTGCTAGCGGCGACCAAGGAACAACAGCAATTTTCCTGTCCTGACACAAAGGCATCATTTCTCGCTCTTCTTCACGGTAAATCAAGTTATATTGATTTTGCATTGATACAAATTTTGTCCAACCGTTGCGTTCTGCGATTTGGTTTAATCTTTCAAACTCCCAAGACCACATAACAGATGCACCGATATAACGTGCTTTACCTGATTTTACAACATCGTGTAATGCTTCCATAATTTCTTCCATAGGTGTTTCGTGGTCAAGTCTATGAATTTGGTACAAATCAACATAATCAAGTCCTAATCTTTTAAGTGAATGGTCAATTTCTGCCATAATATTTTTTCTTGAAGAACCTGCACCGTTTGGTCTGCCTTCACGCATTCCAAAATGTACTTTTGTTGCAACAACAATTTCATCTCTGTCTAAACCGTATTCTTTAATCAAACGCCCTGTGATTTCTTCACTTGTTCCTAATTGATAAACATTAGCCGTATCAAAATAATTGATACCTAAATCTACTGCTTTTTTAAATATAGGTTTAGCATCATCATAATCTTTTGCCCAAGGGAAAACACCGTTTTCTTTCCCCGGTTTTCCAAAACTCATACATCCTAAACAAATTCTTGAAACATCAACACCCGTATTGCCTAATTTTACATATTGCATAATTTATCTCCTTTTTTATATTTTTATGATAAATTATGTTTAATGATTTTTCAAATTGAAATATTAAATTATTGATTTAAAAATTCGATTAGGGTAAATATATAAAAGAGGGCATAATTAAGGACGAAAAAATGAACACAAAACAAATTGATTACATATTGGAACTTGCTCAAACACAGAATTTTAACAGAGCAGCAGAAAATTTGTATATCTCTCAATCAACTTTGACTTATCAGATTAAAGAAGTTGAAAAAGAACTCAATTTTTTGCTTTTTGAAAGGTCGGGAAAAGGTGCAACTTTAACTCCTGCCGGTAAGCAATTTGTTACCACACTAAAAACCGTAAAAGACGAGTTGCGTCTCGGAATAGAACAGGCACAAAATTTTAGCAAAAAATATTCTGATAATATTACAATAGGTTTACCGACTCGATCATGTATATACTATCTACCCCAAGCAATGAAAGAATTTAATAAAAAACATCCTGATATTTCAATTACACCAATATTTAACGGATTTTATAAGCCGGAAGAATTTTTGAAAGGGAATCAGGATGTATTTTTCACATTTGATAATGAGATGAAACACGTCCCAGATACAAAACTTATTCATCTTTATACAAGCCGAATTTATTTAATAACAAAAAGAGATGATGAACTTGCAAAACTAAAAATTGCAAAAATAAGTGATTTAAAAGGAAGGACTTTGATGGTTGGAGGTGGTTCTCCACCGCAATTGAGAGCACTGCAGCAGAGAATAATAAATTCGATTAATATTGATTATTTTAATTCAGAAACCCATGAAACAACAATGACAAATATTTTGGCGGATAAAGGAATCTGTCTAACCCCCGGATTTTTTCAAGATTACACAGGGGAATTTGCATGGATACCATTTGATTGCGAAGAAAAGTTTGAATGTTATTTATGCGTTCATACGAACGATAAAAGAGAAAGTCTGAAAGAATTTATACGGATTCTGAAAGGTATTTATCAAACAGAATTTTTTTAAATTCAAATATAATTTTTCTTAATTTACTCTTTTACCCATTTCGTAGGCTTCTTTCATTGCAGGTTTATCTTTGATTTCGCCTTTTTGGTAAACGCTATGACCATAGATTATACCGCATTCTTTTGCACCGTTCACACAGTCCGCATAACCTCTAAAACATTCTATGGTTCTGTCTAAACCGGTTTTACCTTCCGCACAGGTTGCAATATAATAAAAGTCTTTGTTTTTAACTTCTGTCCAACGAGCAACTGTTCTGTCAATCAGAGCTTTTAATTGTGCATCTATTGAATAAAAATATACAGGACTTGCAAGTATCAAAACATCGGCATCTATTATTTTCTGCAAAATCTCTGTCATATCATCTTTTATTGCACACTCGCCATTGTGAGTTTGACAATAATAGCAGCCTTTACAATAATCTATTTTCTTTTTTGAAACATTTATTTTCTCAACCTGATTACCTGATTCTATTGCACCCTTCATAAATTCATCACATAGCATGTCAGAATTCCCGCCGATTCTCGGGCTGCCTGATAATATTAAAACTTTTTTACTCATATTTTTTCTCCTATTTCAAATTCTCTTTATAAAAACTTTCTATTTTATCAAAAGGAATTGCGTTTTTGTCACCACCATCATACAAGTCCACATGGTTTGCACCTTTTACAATTAAAAGTTCTTTGTAATCACCTTTTAATTTCTTAAATGCGTCTTCACCGAAGTATCTGGAATGTGCGTTTTCCCCATGTACAACTAATACAGGAGTTCTGATTTCGGATGAATATTGTAAGATTGGTTGATTTATTAAAGACAGAGATGATGTCGTATTCCAATTACCGTTTGAATTTATTGAGCGTTTATGGAAACCTCTTTTAGTCTTATAATAGTCCCAATAATCTTTTACAAATTGAGGTTCATTTCCTGTTAATTTTTCAGGCAAACCATCTGCTTTTGCGTAAGTTCCTTTTTTATAATCTTCCGTTCTTTGTTTATTGAGGTTTTGTTTAATTTCATATCTTGCATTTTCATCAATCGAATCATTATAACCTTTGGCTGAAACTCTTGTCATATCGTACATTGTAACAGCTGTTGTTGCTTTTATTCGTGTATCAATAGCAGCAGCGTTAATCGCAAATCCGCCAAAGCCGCAAATACCTAAAATACCGATTTTATCAGCATCAACATTTTTATTGTTGCTTAAAAAATCAACTGCTGCCGAAAAATCTTCAGTATTAATATCAGGACTTGCAACATTTCTTGGAGTTCCCGAACTTTCGCCTGTACAAGAAGGGTCAAATGCAAGAGTAATAAAACCGCGTTCAGCCAAAGTTTGGGCATATAAGCCTGATGATTGTTCTTTCACTGCACCAAATGGCCCTGATATTGCAATAGCAGAAAGTTTATCATTTTTATTCATTGTTTTAGGCGTGTATAAATCTCCGACAAGTGTAATTCCGAATCTGTTTTTAAATTCAACTTTTTGAATATTAACTTTGTCTGATTTCGGAAAAGTTTTATCCCCAGTCTTAGCATTAGCCATGTTTGAGCCTCCGATAATTAACAAAATTGTAAATAAACCTAATAATAATTTTTTAAACATTATTCACCTCTACTTCTTTTATCACTCTTGCTGGGTTTCCGACAGCTATTGTGTTAGCGGGGATTGATTTTGTCACAACGCTTCCTGCCCCAATAATTGCACCATCACCGATAGTTACCCCCGGTAAAATCGTACAATCCGAACCTATCCAAACATTTTTACCGATTTTAACGGGACTTGGAGTAAGATTTTGTCTTTTTAATGGATTAAAATCGTGATTTAAAGTTGCAATTGTTGTATTATGCCCGATTAAAGAACCGTCACCAATTTCAATCCCGCCTTGGTCTTGAAAACGGCAACACGCATTTATAAAAACATTTTTGCCTATTTTGATATTTTTCCCGCAATCAGTATAAAAAGGCGGAAACAAGCCAAATGTTTTGTCAATTTCGCTTTCTGTAAGTTTTGAAAAAAGTTCTCTGATTTTTTCAGGCGGGTTATATTTATTGTTGATTTCAGAAGTGATTTTTAGTGCTTCCTGACTAAATTTATGAAAAGCTTCAAAAATTTCACTTCCTGCTTCAACGTAAGTCCCTTTTTGCATTAGTTCTCTAAATTCTTGTGTTGTTATTTCCATTTTTACCCTATTTTAATTTACTATATTCTTCATCCGTAACAGGTTCAAGCCATTCGTTAGAGGTTTCAACACCGTCTACTTCAACTGCCAAATGTGAAAACCACGAATCAGGTGCAGCACCGTGCCAGTGTTTTACATTAGCGGGAATATTTATAACATCACCGGTTTTCATCTCAATTGGTTCTTTGCCCCACTCCTGATAATAACCTCTCCCGCCAACTGCGATTAACATCTGTCCGCCGCCTGATTTTGCCCTATGGATATGCCAATTGTTTCTGCATTTTGGCTCAAATGTCACATTATAAATTTTTACCTGTTCGGTTGATACAGGTATAATATAACTTTGTCCGATAAAGTATTTTGCGTAAGCATCGTTTTTATTCCCTATCGGAAACATTATTGTTTTTTGATAATCGTTCAATGACTGCAATTTATTTTCCTTTTCACCCTCATTCATTACGTCTTTAACCGTTTTCAATGCTGCAAAAGAATTTGGAAAACCAACATAAGGCATAACCTGAATAATTGCAGCTGTAATTGTTTCTATTGAATTACCGGCTTTAAGATTACCTTTGATATGGCTTTTTAAAACATTAGTATTTCCTGTTGTTGTAAGAATTGCAATTGTCATAAGTTCTCTTGTTTTAAGGTCAAGTCCTTCTCTTGTGTAAAAATCACCAAAACAGACTTCTGTTAAATATCTTGCAACGTCAGTTCCCATATCATTAGGTAAACCCTTCATATTTTGAACGATTTCATCACCATACATCGGGTTTTGTATTTCGTAGCCTTTTTTGTATCTGTTATTTTCGTTTGTTGTTTTTGTGCTTTTTAATTCTTTTTCCAATCCTCTTTCTTTTATAACTTCGTTAAAAACAGAGATTGCATTTAAAGTTTTTGGGAAACCGATAAACGGTGCGCATTGATAAATTGTTTCTCTTATTTCTATTGAAGTATTGCCAGCGTTTAAGGCACCGTTTATGTGTGCCTTTAATTGCGGCAGTGTCTGCATAACAGTTAAACTTGTAACTGTCAATAATTCTCTTGTTTTTATATCCAAATCGCCCACTGGAAATACTTCACCAAAAATATATTTCTGTAAAATATCCATAAAATCTTTATCAGGACCGTTATTGTTTTTAGTTGTTATATTAAATAATATCTCTAAATTTTTATCAGCAATCTCTTGTCTTGTCATACCTTTATTCCCTTTCGCAAATGCACTCAAATTAAACATTAAAGCGGATAATAAAACAGTAATACAGAATTTTTTAATCATATAAAATCCTCATTTATACAATAATTATAATATAAATTTATTAGAGAGCATGATGATTTCTATTGTTTTGCAAAAAGCTTTAACCCAATAACGCCAATGATAATCAGGATTATGGATATAATTTGCAAAACGGTTATTTTTTCGCTAAATAACAAAACTCCGAGAATTGTTGTTCCGATTATTCCAAAAGCAACCCACATCACATAAGCCATTCCAAGGGGGAGATATTTAAGAGCGAGTGCTAAAAATACGGCACTCAAAATATATGTGATGGCAGTAATGATAGACGGAATCAAAACACTGAAACCGTTTGAATATTTCATAGCAATTGCCCAAATGATTTCAAAAATACCTGCAAGCAGTAACATTAACCATTTCATTTTTACGCTTCACCCTTCAATAAAAATTCTGCATAATCTTTTGTTTTTGTTCCTTTACGTTTATGCTCGGGGTCAATTTTATCAAAGAAACAATTTGGCATCTCATCCATTCTTAAATTCTTTTCAATGCAAGGTGTGCAACCCATATCATGATTTAGCGGGTGCAATTTGCATTTTGTATTTTTGCAGGTACATAATTCTTTTGCGTCCATATCTACTCCTCTGCTTCAATTTTAAATATCACGGGGCGAAGTCCGTCATTACAAGAACAAATTGCAACCCCGGGTTTTCTTATCCAATCACCGTAATAAAATAATTCTTTTGTCGCACCTCCGTGGGCAAGAGTAAAAACATATTGATAAATTGCTTTCCAAGCCTCATTACAAAAACCTTCGGGACATTCCCAATCGGCATAGAAAACTTGTCCTTCTTTTAGCATCGGACAAGCGGTTAAACCTTCAACGCCGTATTCTTTAGCAAGTTCTTCATCAAAATTTCGTTTCAAAACTGTTATTTTGCATTTTTTCATAAGTTATTTATCCTTATTTCGTACAAATTAATTATAAAACAAAATTTGCTTGACAATAATTAGATGTCTAATTATCATAATTATATGAGAAATTTTTTATCGCTTATATCTAAAATTCACGATAAAGGTAATCGTTTAATTATTGAAGAACTAAAAAGAAACGGAGCAGATGGACTTGTACCGAGTCATGGTGATATTTTAGTTTGCCTTTATCAAAATGATAAAATGACAATGAAAGAGATTGCAGATAAAATCAACAGAACAAGACCAACAGTTACAGTTTTAGTTGATAAACTGGAAAAATTAGGTTATTTACAAAGAAAAATTTCTCAAGAAGATAGCAGGTATACATATATAGTTTTGACTAAAAAAGGAAAAGATTTCAAACCTGTATTTGAAAAAATTTCAAATAAATTAAATGATCTGTTATATAAAAATTTATCAAAAGATGAATCAGATATTCTAGAAAATCTTTTGCAAAAAATATAAAAATTTTTAAATAAATAGTTAGACATCAAACAAAAGGAGAAAGTTATGACAAATTTTAAAAAAGAAGAAATAGGAAAAATGGCTGAATTAGGTAAAAATTATGAAAACGGAAAAGCTTTTTTACATGATTTACTAGGCTTAACAAGTTGTGAAATTTCTGTGAGTTCAATGCCTGCAGGAATTAAATTACCTTTTAATCATAAACATATACAAAATGAAGAAATTTATATTTTTCTAAAAGGCGAAGGCATAATGACACTTGATAATGAAGTTATAGAAGTCAAAGAAGGTTCTTGCGTAAAGGTTCTTCCTAAAGCAGTCAGAACAATGGAATCAAAAACCGATTTGCAATATATTTGTGTTCAGGCAAAAACAGGAAGTTTGGAACAATTTGGTTTTGGCGATGCGGAATTATGCTAAAAATATTTTGACAAACACAGAAAGCCGAGAGTTTTATACTCTCGGCTTTTTGTATGCTTTATATTGCTTATACAAAACTTTTTCCCAAATTAAATGCCTTTTCAAGCTCTATTGGAAGTTGTTCCTCTCTTCTTTTTTGCTTATGAACTTTATCAAAACATTCACAAACATACTTGTCATAATTAGTGAATTGACAGGTATCATAAGCAAATATTTTTTCGGGTTTTGAAAATACAAGTTCAACAAACCATTCAAAACGATTAAGTGTAGCAGAATACAAATCCTGACAAGTTTTTTCGTCAACATTCATTGTGTAAATAATCGCTGTTTTTAATTTTTTCGGTGCGATAGATGGAAAACCTTCTTTATATTCAAAAAACGGAAATAAAAGTCTTTCAACGCAGCTTTTCATAACTCCAGTTATATCTCCATAATAAATAGGTGTCCCAAAAACTACACCATCAGATTGTGCAATTTTATCTAAAATAGGAGTCAACCCATCAGGATAAGCGCATCTTCCAAAGTTCTTTCCGTCTTTAAGTTTGCAGGCAAAGCAACTTCTGCAGCCCTTAAAATCTATGTCATAAAGGTTTATAATTTCAGCTTCGGCACCGGATTCTTTAACACCGTTTGCAAAGCTTTCACACATTTTGCATGTGTTCCAATTTTTTCTCGGACTTCCATTTAAAATAATAACTTTTTTAGACATAAACACCTCTCCTTTGACCTATGGTTATAATAGCACGAAAATATGCTAAATGGCTTGTTTGTAATAATATAGATTTTATAAAGGAGTGCTTATATGAATTTAATTGAACGCAATAAAGAACTTATGAAGAAGTTCGAAACTATGATAAATACGGCTGATGAAAAATTAGCAGAAGAACTTGTTGCAAGTGATGCTCAGTTCTATACACCTGCAAGTCCTGAACCTTTGTATGGCGGTAAAGGTTATTTATCTGTTGTTCATTGGATGAGAAAAGGGTTTTCAGATGTTCAATGGCATATTACAGATATGGTAGCAGATGTTGATAAAGTCGCTGTCAAATGGGATTTAACAGCAACTCACGATGGAGAATTTATGGGAATTGCACCAACAAATAAAAGAATTTCTGTCTGTGTAATGAATTTTTATTATTTTAATAAAGACGGTAAAATTACAAATGATATAGCAGCAGAAGGAATGATTGGTATTCTTCGTGGTATTGGGGCTATATAAGAAACTTATCAGGTAGTTTGAGAGTAAAGTATCAGGGAGTTTAAGAGATTGTATCACAAAGTTTTGAAATTTTTCCCTCAAAACTTAAAAAGTTTGAGAATTCTCTTAAACTTCCGGGGGTACTTTTCTCAATCTCTCTGATAATCTACAACGGAAATAAACGTATTGCCGCAAGTTGTTTCTTATATTTTTTGGACAAAAACAATATGCTTTATAAAAACAACCTGCCGATTATCGATAACGGAACCCTTTTTGCATTGACGTTGCTTATTGCAGAAAGTCAGCCGTCAGAGATGGAAATAATGAAACAAATTGTCGTAAGCGTTTTAAACAAATCCCAATCTCACAGTTAATTTAATCTTGTTCTGAGTGTTAAATTACAATAGAGAATCAGCAAAAATTGAACAATTTGTAAAATTTTGATGTAAAAACGAACCAATTTCGAGCAAAATTTGGCAAAAAATTTGATTTTAGGAAATTTCAAAACTTTCTGCCAATTTGTTTAAAACTCCCTGTCAATTTGTTCAATAATTACTGTTAATTTGTTCAAAACTCTCTGATAATTTTTTAATGTCATTAAAATTCCAAAATCCCTGTAAATTGGCTATGGATAATCTTAGTTTTGCTATCAAAATCACTATAAAAATTACAAATACAAAATGAAAAACAGAATAGCCGTGTTCCCCTGCAAACGGTATAAATCCAAATGCTGCAATAAAATACCACGGTAAATCTTTTGTATAAAGTTTGTATTTAAAAGTCTTTGCCGTACTTTACAAATATGGAATTACTTTAGAAAGTTTTATATTAAACTCGTTTTTATATCTATTAATTGTGTACTTTGTTTCCACTGATTTTCTTTGGCCCTAATATCGGTAACGAAGACCAATTTATAATTCGTATAAATTGTCGACGGGGAGACTTGTCTTGAATTTTACTGTCTCTCGGACAAGTGATTTGCTTCACTTCGTTGTCGCAAATTTTTGTCCTCACATACTCGAGTTCGCTCGCTATCGCTCGACTTCACTCTTACGTAAAATCCGCTGAACCCCAAAACTGGGCTTCCAGCCCGACCCAACTTCATAATAAAAAAGATACTGACATTAGTCAATATCTTTTTTATTTGTCGAAGATGGGACTTGAACCCATACAGATTTCTCCACACGCCCCTCAAACGTGCGCGTCTACCATTCCGCCACTCCGACTTAGGCTATGTTTATATTAAAGCACTCAAAACTTTTAGTCAATAAAAAATAAAAAATTGTAATTGTTATATCGCAAGATTTAAAAATTCTTCAAAATCACCGTCTAAAATAAAGTCAGAATCTTTATACTCCTCATGCGTTGCATCTAAAGACACAAAAACTCTGTAAGTATGCTCCATTAACCATTCATAATAATTTAAATCGTACTTCGATTGAGAAGCATTTATCTTTTCTCGAATTGTTTCCAATATTTTGTTAAAATCTTCTTCTTCATCACCTGAAACAGGAATTTCAAGTTGTTTCATAATATCAGCCCAAGGCAAATCATTTTTTGATACGTTTTTTGCCTCATAATCGCTAAAATTTACAATAACATTGTCATTTACAGAACTTATCAGATTATCTGTTATTTTGTCGAAAAAATAATAATTTGCCAACTCAAGACTCTCTGAATAATCTCCCATCAGAACTCCTCATTTCAAACACATACGTATTTAAAATTCCCTTTTTTTAACTTATTTAACGAAATTTAAACAAAAACTTTACAATTTGTTGTCTTTTAAAAAAAGGAATAAAATTTTTATATGAATTTTATATGGTTATTTTTAATAATTATTTCAATAATATTCGGTGCAATTAACGGCAAGCTCAATGATGTCGTAAATTCCATCATGTCGGGAGCTGAATTGTCTATAAACATAGCAATCGGAATAACAGGTGTTATGGTTTTTTGGCTCGGAATTATGAAAGTTGCCGAGAAATCAGGACTTGTCGAAAAAATATCCGATATTTTAAAACCCGCAGCAAAATTTCTATTTCCAGAAGCATATAAAGAAAATAAAAAAGCAATCGGGAATATTGCAATGAATTTTTCCGCAAATGCTCTGGGCTTATCAAATGCGGCAACACCTATGGGCATTGAAGCAATGAAAGAACTTCAAAAAATCAACAAAGAAAAAGATTCCGCCTCTGATTCAATGTGCATGCTCCTTGCCATGAATACAGCCGGTTTTCAACTTATTCCCGCTACCGTTATTGCGGTTTTAGCGGCATCCGGTAGTAAAAATCCGACAGAAATTATTGTTCCGACTCTGTTAGTTACTTCTTTTGCATTTTTAACCGCTATTTTTACCGCAAAAATTATGCAAAAATTCTTTCCGCCTCAAATTGAATCGGAGGTAAACACAGATGGAAATAATTAAACATATCCTTGATGTTGCCTCTTTATGGGCTTTACCTTTTATTATTCTTGTTATTTTGATAACTGCTTTTATAAAAAAAGTTCCTGTTTATGAAACCTTTGTTGAGGGAGCAAAAGAAGGAGTTAACACAACAATAAAAATTGTTCCCTATCTTACGGCCATAATTGTTGCAGTCGCAATGTTCAGGGCTTCAGGCTGTTTGGATTTTATAACGTCTCACTGTTCGGGTATTCTTGCAAAAATACACCTTCCCGCAGAAATTTTACCTTTGGCAATAGTTCGTTCTCTTTCAGGAAGCGCTGCACTCGGAATTTTTTCTGATATTGCAGCCCAAAATCCAGCAGATTCATTTACGGTTAAATTGGGGGCTATAATGCTTGGAAGTTCCGAAACAACATTTTATGTTTTAGCGGTGTATTTTGGCTCTGTCGGAATTAAAAAATACAGATATGCACTTGCAACGGGTTTAATCGCCGATTTTGCGGGAATAGTCGGAGCAATAGTAATTGCATCGTTATTTTTTAGGTGATAATAATATTTTTAATCTTATTAAAAATGCAGGGGTTGATTTTTTGTATTTAGCGGTTCATAATGTATTTGAAAGAGTTATCGCGGGGTAGAGCAGCCTGGTAGCTCGTCGGGCTCATAACCCGGAGGTCGCAGGTTCAAATCCTGCCCCCGCAACCATTTATTAAAACGGCTATTATCAAAAATTAATAGCCTTTTTTTATTTAATAATATTTAATTTAATAGATTTAAATAAATAACCTGTGAAAGATACCTACCCCACGATTGTAAGTTGTTCTATGAGTATATTTGTTTAATTTGTAAGCAAATGTCTGATTTTCTCTCAAACCTGTTCCATCAGTATAAGAGCAACCAACAGTTACAATACTTCCTTTTTTATTACCTTTATACACTCTTGTCAAACAATATTAAATCCTATCTTCATAAACAAATTTTATAACTTTATAATATTTAACTTTAAGAATTTCTCTCAATTCATCTTGATTGGAAGCACTTTTTATTTGAATCTCTGCAAGCGAAGCATATCTGTTTTCTATTATATTAACACTCAGAAATTCAATAATTCCTAAAATAAAAATAATTATAACAATATTAATAAGTATTATTTTTTTATCATAATTTTTGCATTTCTCTTTTTATAATTTATATTTTAAGGAAAGTTAGAACGATTTGTTGAAAATTTATTTTCATTTCTTATAAAACATTCTTAAAAAAAATAATTTTATCAAAATCAGAACAAAACAGGGCAAATAAGTTAAATAATTTCTTTTAGAAAAACCCTTATTTCGTTTTTTAAAATGTATAGGAACTTCTATTATTTTTAAATTAGGATTTTGCAGTTTTGCTTTAACCAAAATTTCAATTTGCATTTCAAAATATCTGCTCATAAAATCGATATTTTTAAGGATACTAGTTTTATACATTTTAAATCCGCCTGAAATATCTTCAACATTGTAAATTCCGGAAAATATTTTATAAATTAAATTAATAATTTTTGAATATATTACGTTTATAGGTAAATCGTCAGTTGCACCACCTTTTACGTACCTTGAACCTATAACTAAATCCGCATTATTTGATATAAATGCATTATATATAATCGGAATATATTCAGGGGGGTGTGAAAAGTCCGCATCAATATACAAAAATATATTTTTAGATGCATATTTTATTGCTGTTTTTAATGCATCAATAAAATATGGACCTTCTTGTACATAATATTTAATTATGCCATTGTATTCCACATTAAATTTTTCACAAACGGTTTTAGTATTATCAGTTGATTTTTGTGCATCAACAACAATTATTTCATAATCATCATTTAAAATTTTTGTATTTTCAATAATTTTCGGAATTAAATGCTTGATATTTTCTTCTTCATTAAATGTTAAAATTGCTATTGATATTCCCACAGCTGTCCTTCATTATAATTTTTTAATTTATTATATATTAGAATAAATTTTAAAAGAGGTCAAAAGTTGCTTATTAGAAATTTTTCAAAGAAAATAAAATTATTTTATTTGATAATTCTTGAAATAAAAATAAAATGTTATTATAAACAGTTTATATTATAATTTTTCTATAATAGCAACCATCGGAAATAAAAATTCTATGATAATAGACTACTCGTTTTTATTTGATTTAGTAAGAGATTGCTATTCTATGCTATCTTACAATAATAAATCAAATAAAGTCATTATTCCTTTAAGATATTTTATAGATTTCACATATCGTTGTAACCATTCCTGTCCGTATTGTTACATAGGTAAGAATCGTAATATGAACGAACTTACAAGCGATGAATGGAAAAAAGTAATTGATCAAATTCCGAGATTTGGAATTATTTCATTTATAGGTGGGGAACCATTATTTAGAAAAGATTTTATAGAAGTTTATGAATACGCATCTAAACGTTGTCCCGGGCATGTTAATTTATATACAAATGCCTTACTTATAGATGAAGATATCATTCAATCGTTTATAAAGAATAAATTGTTAGAACTCTCTTTCTCTCTTGACGGGATAGGAGATGCACATGATAAAAGCAGAAATTATCCCGGAGCTTATGAAACAATTATAAACAATGTCACAAATCTGCAAAATCAAGCAAAAGGAAAAACAAGGATAATATACGATGTAAAAACAGTTCTTCATGCAGACAACATTGAGCAAATGCCTTTGCTTTACGAACTTTGCGAAAAAAACGATTGGGAATTTTTATCCATTACCTTCTTAAGAACGGTTTTTTTAAAACAATGTTCAGATTTACGCCCCGAATTAACTTCTGAATTTAACTGTTCAAGGGAACCCGTTAAATTATATTTTGATATGAACAAATTCAAAGAAGCATTTAAAGAAATAGATAAAATGTCAAAATATTATAAAACAAAACTTCGTTGGGCGCCAAAATTTAAACCGTTTAATAATGTAAAGGATATAGAAAAATTCTTTGAAGAATCCGAAAAGGGAACACCTCTGACAGAAATGTTTAACCCTTGTTTATTCCCATTTTCAAATTTATATATAAATCCTGAAGGAAATGTTTATCCCTGTTTATCAGTAAATATGGGCTCAGTGAGAGAAAAACCCCTGATGGCAATTATTAATTCCCCTGAATTTATAAAATTCAGAGAACAATTAAAAAAAGAAAAATTGTTTACTGCCTGTCAAATGTGCTGTGAACCACATTTTAAAAAAGAATTTTTAAAAAACAAAGCCATTGTTCACAATATCAAAAACTGACAAGGAAAAAACGGTAAAATTTATCCTTATTCAAAAAGTTTATCCCAAATTTTCTTTCCAATTTCAATTAATCTCTTAATACCATCTTTTAAACCATTTTTTGGTTGAGATTTTTCAGCTGTAGAAGCAGGCTCATTATTTTTAGCAACAACTACATTTGCATCTGATCCGCCGTTATTGAATCCGTCAATTACATCTTTTGGCAAAAGAGACTTTTGATTAGCTTGTTGATTTAATGCATTATTCACACTGTTTTTGTTGTTATTGTAACCATAATTGTTAATACCATAATTTCCGATAGTGTTCATTATTAAGTCTCCTATTGATTTGTTAGTGATTTTATTCGATATATTTGTAACTACTTAATTAAGTATCGGTATAAATTTTAAAAACTTTAGAAGAAATTAAAAAATCTTATATTTTCGTCATATAAGATTTAAAATGAGACTTATGGTATTGTTAAACAACGATTATTACACCCTTGAATGAACAAAATTTATGAATTCATTTACTTCATTTATATCATTCAAAAGAACTGTGTACATTTGGCACCCCATTGTATCCCACATTAATTCAGGCATTCTTTCGCACATAACCATATTTTTACCATAATTATTGATAACTTCGTCATGTGAGTGTATATATTGGTATTCGTTTTTTCTGCTTGCATATACGCAATAATAATCTTTACCGTTTTGATAAGACTCTTTTATATTGTCTGCCATAACATCAGCCCATATTTGATATGTATCAAGAGAATGAGCGAAATTAATCATATCAGGAGTATAACCACCCGCAGGACGCATATTTACTTCAAGAGCAGCAAAATCTCCGACATTACCGACATTTTTACACGGTTTGGTTAATTTGAAAAATTCTAAATGAACATAACGATTTTTTACATTGAATGCTTTAATTGTTTTTCTGCCCAAAACACTTAATTTTTCATCCATAACAGGCGAAACATAATAATGCAAATCTAATCCTTTGTTTACAATATCAGCAATTGACGGAGGGAAAACCGTCATTGATTCGAATACAGGAACACTGTTTGAATCGACTATTGCATCATAAGAACATACATTACCTTCTATAAATTGTTCTATTACATATTTATTGCCAAAATTGTTCTTAAAGAAATTATCAAGTTGTTCTTCATTTTCAATTTTAAATGTATCAAAAGCACCAACACCGATATCAGGCTTTATAATGACAGGGTATCCACCATTTTTTGCAATAAAATCTAATACTTCATCTTTTGTTGTAACGAAACCTTGGGCAGCAGTCGGAATTCCTGCATCAAGATAGATTTTTTTCATTAATGACTTCTGTTTCCAATTCTTAATTTGATCGAATTGAATACCCGATTGTACATTAAACTCTGAACGAAGTCTTGCATCTTGTTCTAACCAATATTCATTGTTAGATTCAATATAATCAATTTTTCCGAAATTATCTTCAAAATATTTAACTGCAGAATAAACTTCTCCGTAATTTTCAAGCGAATTTACCTTGTAATAACCATTCAAAGAAGATTTCAGATTATAATCAAGAAAATCATATGGAGTATCCGCAACTCCTAAAACATTTATTCCGTTTCTTTTTAATCTGTCACAAAATAACCAATATGTGTGTGGAAAATTTGGTGATATAAATACAAAATTCAAATTTATGTTCCTCTTATAAACTACATTCCAATACAATATGTTATAAACTATTCAAATTAATTTTACAAATACAAAACTAATTTATTAGCAAATTTTAAAAAAATTTTACACAAAAAAATTAAAAGATCAATTTTAAAGTTTATTTTAGACTAAGTTTTGATTTATTTTCCTAAACGCCAACTAAAGCCTGCTGTAATTGAAATACCGTTTCTGCCGCCATTTGTAATCATTGCTTGAATAAATCCGGTAAATCTGTCTTTCCATTTCTTTTTCAAGCCTATTCCGTATTGAATATAAGGATCAATACTCATTTGCGGGAGAGATACATTATTTGCTCTAAAATGAGTTTTATCAATTATATTCCAAACCATTGTTACTCCCAAATAAGGCTGCCAACCGTTTTTCAAATTACATATAAATTTGATACCCGGGGCGATTTGAATTGCATTAAGAGGATCTGATGATATTCTTACACCGGCAGCATTTGTATAATCAAACGTATTCACAAATGAATAACTCATTAAATAATTCGGTTGTATAACGAATTTACCCTTTGCCAATGACCAATTATAGCCTGTCTTAGATGCAATACCTGTTGATAACATTGTAAAATCTTCATTACCATACATTGTACCGGCTCTTGCAACAGATGCTCCTACACTTGCAGTTAATCCCGTATAGAAGTTATTTTTGTATAAATATCCGCTTGCACCGAGTTGTCCGCCGTTTTGGTATATGGAAATACTGTCGTATCTTTGATGGGAACCGTTGTATCCTGCAAACAAAGAATATTGTCCGTTCCAACCGTGTTTTAGTTCAAATATTTCACTATTTCCGCCAACATAAGAGCCGTAACTTATATTTTCAACCTTACCGCCACCTGCGAAATTTACTTTTTCAAATGTAGAGTACGGTTTAAACCATATAGATTTGTTATCCAGCGGATTTTGATTCGGGTCATAAGTTAATACTTCGCCGTTATTTGCATATTTGTTTCTGAATTTTAAAGAAAGTTTTTCCTGTTCCGTTAACAACATGTTTGTATCCATGTTGGATAACCCCATTTCATAACTTGTCAGTTGATTAAAATATCCGCCTAACTGTGCTCCATAACTTGATGATAAAACAGACGGATTGAAACTTTTATAGTCTGAAGAATCACCTCTTGATAAAGTAAAAAATTCTTCGTTTGCATCTTCATGATAGCCCATATTGTATTTAAAAATAGGTGTCAATATTTCTTTTTTGGCACTAT
>Ga0256407_10001509_pt1 | contig 48528 bp, 45 predicted proteins | sample RumenRJG_04DNA_FD_193489 | JGI IMG/M metagenome (GOLD analysis project Ga0256407, IMG submission 193489) | Bovine rumen microbial communities from Lethbridge, Alberta, Canada - RJG_04 | ecosystem: Host-associated > Mammals > Digestive system > Stomach > Rumen | place: Canada: Alberta...
CACCTCTTGAAGACCTCTTCAACAAATCTAACCTCAATATTGACAAAGAACTTGACGGGTTCTATGAACCCACGTTGTTCGATTTTTAACTTTTAACTACGTCCACAACTTTTAGTGGACAGCAATGTTTTCAGAATATAAAACCATTCTTCCACCGGATTCATCTGTTTCATGGATCTTTTCTTCAACCGGGGCAACTCGCAGAGATAGATGCTCATCAGGTCCGCATATCGCTCACCTGTATCCCGTTCACGGAATTCATAAACGAACATGATCTTCCCGTCAGGCGCCTGCCGGTGCATGAGGGTGAAATCCATGAAACAGATAACATAGACCGGGCAAAGGTGGTCGTAGTACGCTCCGCTCTTCAACTGCTTCGACACCAGGTCCGCCCCGTAATAGAACATCCGGTTACGGAACGAATCGTGACCCTTTCGCTGCATCTCCACGATGATCTCGCGTCCATCCCCCAGGCGGCAGAGGACATCCAGGATGATGTTTTTGTCGTCGGGGCGGTTGTGCGGCAGTTCGTTGGGAAGTACGGTTACCGATTCCACCGGTTCGGGCAGGAAATCGTTTAGGAGCATCTTCAGCAGGTCTGGGTGTCCTCCAAATACATACTTGAAAGCCCAATCGCTGCGCAGGTCCAGGAAGGGGGCCTTCAAGATGTCGTCAATAATCTTGATTTTCTCCTCACGGGAGAGGGTCCGGAGTTGCTGGAATTCGTCGACTGTCTGGATGTACCGTTCGTACTGTTCGGGGGTAAGGTTAATGTCTTCCATCTCTGATAATAATAATTGTATTTCCATACGGCAAAGATGGGGAGGAATATCCGTGTAAACTAAATTTACACGGGTAAATGCGAAAAGAGGTCTTAAGGCATTGTGTGAGGCCGTTTTTCGAAAGGAAAAACATAAGATTTTTATAAAAAACGCAGGTGTTGAGGCTGATGAAGAGAATGAGGAGATAAGTTCCGTGGAATATACATACGCCGGCAACCGCCGCGATGATTGCACTTACGACGCAAACGGAAACCTGACCGCTTCAGGCGACGGCTGGACGGTGAAGTACAACCTGCTGAACCTGCCGGCAAGTGCCGTCAAAAACGCCGGGACAGACGATGAACAGACGGTGGAATGGTCCTACCTGGCGGACGGGACGAAGATAGCAGCCTATGTCGATCCGTCTAACTCATCTTTTACCGCCCAGCAGCGCTACTTCATTACCGACCACCTGGTTCCACGAGAGTGGTTCTCAACAACGCCGGAAGTGTTGTGGAACGCTATGATTACTATCCTTATGGTGAGAAAATCGACGTAAGTGTTGCATCTTCGGGAAATACTGGAAAGGGTAACCTTGGGACACAGAACGGCTTTTTTTGTCCAAATTCTGCAATTTTGAAGCTTTCATGGGACAAAAAACGACTTATCTTGTCCGGAAACGGAGCTATGACGGCCCGGTTCGGACAAACAGGCCGGTCGTCCACAGGAAGTTGCCGTGCATCCGGATAAGAATCTTGAAAATAATTTGTTTTTTTCGAAATAATCGCTATATTTGCCTTTGAAGTTTTTCATAGTTTAAGTTTAGGTTAAGTGGGTAGGCGGCCGTCGGGAGACGACTGCCTACTTTTTTTGCAAAAATTCTTTGATATTTATTCAAAAACGTCTATCTTTGCAGCGTAAATTTGAATAAAAATACAAGAAAAAATGAAAGGGAAATCGGAAAGACAGAGTGTCATCCGGAGTCTGGTAAGACGCGAAAACATTGCCAATCAGGAGGAATTGCAGTCCCTGTTGGAGAAAGAGGGCTTTATCGTGGCACAGGCCACGTTGTCCCGTGACTTAAAAGAATTGGGCATCATCAAGGTGCATGACGGAACCGATTATCTGTTCCGGCTTCAGGCCACGGCGACCAACGCTCCGACTACGCAGATCAACATGTCTTCCAGCGTACTCAGCGTTCAGTTCTCGGGCAACCTGGCGGTGTTGAAAACCCATCCCGGACATGCCAGCATGGTAGCATCGTTCCTGGATACGGGCGCCGTGGTACAGATTATCGGCACCATTGCCGGTGACGATACGGTCCTGGCCATCCTGCGGGAGCGGACGCCTCAGGATGCTGTCCTGAACGGACTTTCCAACCTGTTCCCCGATATCCGGAGCAAGTATATCCGGTAAAGAATATTATGGAATAAACATATTATTATATTATGGAAGAGAATATTACGGTTGAGGTGGCAACAGAAAAGCACCTCAAGTATGTGGACGAGATTCTAAAGACCATCGAAGAGGCTGCAAAGGTCCGCGGCACCGGCATCGCCAAACGCCGTCCGGAATATGTGGCCAGCAAGATACAGGAAGGGAAGGCGGTCATCGCCATGTGCGGTGACGATTTTGCGGGTTTCTGCTATATCGAGAGTTGGGGGCACGAGCAGTTCGTCGCCAATTCCGGCCTGATCGTAAAACCCGAATACCGTCAGCGCGGCCTGGCCAAGAAGATTAAGCACAAAGCTTTCGAACTGTCGCGCCAGCGTTTCCCCAATGCAAAGATTTTCGGCCTTACCACGGGTCTGGCGGTGATGAAGATCAATACGGAACTGGGCTATGTGCCCGTGACCTTCTCCGAACTGACGGACGACCCGACGTTCTGGAAAGGCTGCGAGAGCTGTGTGAATTACGACGTGTTGCTGCGTAACAATTACACGCGCTGCCTCTGCACGGGAATGCTTTACGATCCTGCAAAGCATCACGAGTCCTCCGAATCCGAGATTCACGACCAGCCGCTGAACCTCTGGATGAAGCTGCGGTCCCTTGTTCATCATTCCGAAAAATAAACAGAAAAGATATGGCTAAGAAAGTAGTGGTCGCATTTAGCGGCGGACTGGATACGTCCTTCACGGTGATGTATCTGGCGAAAGAGAAAGGATACGAAGTATATGCGGCATGTGCCGATACGGGCGGATTCAGCAAAGAACAGCTGAAAGCCAACGAGGAAAACGCCTACAAACTGGGCGCCAAGCAGTACGTGACCCTGGATGTTACCCAGGAGTACTATTCCAAGAGCCTCAAATATATGATTGCAGGTAATGTCCTGCGGAACGGAACCTATCCGATCTCGGTTTCCAGCGAGCGGATTTTCCAGGCGATGGCTATTGTCCGCTATGCCAAGAAAGTGGGCGCGAACGCCATTGCACACGGTTCTACGGGTGCTGGCAACGACCAGGTCCGCTTCGATATGACCTTCTTGGTCATGGCTCCGGACATGGAGATCATCACCCTTACCCGCGACATGGCGCTGACCCGCCAGTACGAGGTGGATTACCTGAACCAGCACGGCTATTTCGCCGATTTCACCAAACTGAAATATTCCTACAACGTGGGCCTGTGGGGCACGTCCATCTGCGGCGGCGAGATCCTGGATTCCAAGCAGGGACTGCCGGAAAGCGCTTACCTGAAGCAGGTGACCAAGCAGGGGACCGAGACCCTGGCCATCACCTTCCAGAAAGGGGAAATCACGGCCGTGAACGGGGAAGCCTTCACCGATAAGGTGGCGGCCATCCGCAAGATCGAATCCATCGCAGCCCCGTATGGAATCGGCCGCGACATGCACGTGGGCGATACCATCATCGGCATCAAGGGCCGGGTGGGCTTCGAGGCTGCCGCCCCGATGCTGATCATCGCCGCGCACAAGTTCCTGGAGAAATTCACCCTGAGCAAGTGGCAGCAGTACTGGAAAGACCAGGTGGCCAACTGGTACGGTATGTTCCTGCACGAGAGCCAGTATCTGGAGCCGGTTATGCGGGATATCGAGGCCATGCTCGAGGAAAGCCAGCGCAACGTGAACGGTACCGTGACGATGCAGCTGCGTCCCTACGGTTTCGAGACCGTGGGCGTGGACAGCAAGGACGACCTCGTGAAGACCAAACTGGGTGAATACGGCGAGATGCAGAAAGGCTGGACCAGCGAGGATGCCAAGGGCTTCATCAAGGTCATGAGCACGCCGCTGCGCGTCTATTACGCCAACCATACCGAAGAAGGCAATGAAATAGAGAACGCCCTATGATCCGGGTCGGAATCATAGGCGCGGCCGGCTATACGGCCGGTGAACTGATTCGCCTGCTGATCAACCATCCGCAGGTGCAGATTGCCTTTGCCCAGAGTTCCAGCAATGCCGGAAATCCGGTCTGGGCCGTTCATTCCGGCCTGTACGGTGAAACGGACCTGCATTTCTGCGAAGAAGGGGATTTAAGTGCGGTGGATGTGGTCTTCCTCTGCTCCGGTCACGGGAAAAGCAGCGCTTTTTGGGCGGAACATCCGCGTCCGGCCGGGCTGAAGGTTATTGACCTGGCCCAGGATTTTCGGGACCAGAGCCAGGGCTATGTGTACGGCCTGCCCGAGTGGCAGCGCAGCCGCATCGCCGGGGCCGACCTCATTGCCAATCCGGGTTGTTTTGCCACAGCCATCCAGCTGGCCTTGCTGCCGCTGGCCGCCGCGGGAAAGCTGAACGGCGAAATCAGCGTGACGGCGGTTACGGGTTCTACGGGAGCCGGCGTCAAGCCCGGTGCTACCACCCATTTCAGTTGGCGGACCGATAACCTGTCTGTCTATAAAGCCTTTGAACACCAGCACCTGCTGGAAATCAACCGCAACCTGAAGGCCTTGCAGCCTTCCTATGCCGAGACCATCGATTTCGTGCCGGTCCGGGGCGATTTCTCCCGGGGAATCCTGGCTACCGTCCATCTGGACTGTGACCTGACGCAGGAAGAGGCGGTCGAGCTGTATCAGGACTATTACAAGGATGCCGCGTTTACCTTCGTGTATCCGGGCGCGATAGACCTGAAGCAGGTCGTCAACACCAACAAGTGCCTCCTGTCGCTGGAGAAGCATGGCGGACGGCTGCTGGTGTGCTCCGTCATCGACAACCTGCTGAAGGGAGCTTCGGGCCAGGCGGTGCAGAACATGAACCTGCTGTTCGGCCTTCCGGAGAAGACCGGCCTCCAGTTGAAAGCATCGGCATTTTAAGAGAAAGGAACCATGAATTTATTTGACGTATATTCTTTATTCGATGTTACGCCCGTGCGCGCGAAAGGCTGCCGCGTATGGGACGATAAGGGACAGGAATACCTGGACCTGTATGGCGGTCACGCGGTGATCTCCGTAGGTCACGCCCATCCCGACTATGTGGCGGCCCTGAAAGACCAGCTGGACAAGATCGGTTTTTATTCCAACAGTGTCCGCAACCCCATGCAGGAGGACCTGGCGCGTAAACTGGGCCAGGCCTGCGGCTATGAGGACTGGAGCCTCTTCCTGGTAAATTCCGGCGCCGAGGCTAACGAGAACGCCTTGAAACTGGCCTCCTTCCATACGGGCCGCGACAAGGTCGTGGCCTTCCACGGAGCCTTCCACGGCCGCACCTCGGGTGCCGTTGCCGTGACGGACAACCCCAAGATCCAGGCCCCGTTCAACGCCCACCACAAGGTGGCTTTTGCCACGCTTAACGACCTGGACAGCGTAGAACAGGAGCTCCGCGGGGGCGATGTGGCCGCCGTGATTCTGGAAGCCATCCAGGGAGTGGGGGGCATCCGCCTCGCGACGGATGAATTCCTGCAGGGCCTGCGTGCCCTGTGCACGAAATACGGTACCGTCCTCATCATGGACGAGGTCCAGTGTGGCTATGGCCGTACGGGTTGGTTCTTCGCCCATCAGAAGGCGGGCATCACGCCCGACCTGGTTTCCGTGGCGAAGGGAATGGCCAACGGCTTCCCGATTGGCGGTGTGCTCATCTCTCCCGAGTTCAAGGCCACCAAGGGCATGCTGGGTACCACCTTTGGCGGGAATTACCTGGCCATGGCGGGTGCGCACGCGGTGCTGGACATCATCCGGAAGGAGAACCTGCTGGAGAATGTCAGCCGTACCGGTGCCTGGCTGAAAGCCAACATCCCCACTTCGCCGCTCATCAAGGAAGTTCGCGGCGAGGGACTTATGCTGGGTATCGAATTTACGCAGCCGGTGGCGGATATCCGCAAAAAGCTGCTCTTTGAAAAACACATCTTTACGGGCGTATCGGGCACGTCGATGATTCGCCTGCTGGCACCGCTGGTGCTCAGCGTGGACGATGCTGCCATCTTTGTACAGGCCCTTAAAGAAGTATTGAATGCGTAATCCATTATGAAACAATTCCTTCACGTATCCGATATCGGTGACCTGAAAGCGGCCCTCGCCGAGGCCCGCCAGGTAAAAGCCGCTCCCTTTGCCAACCAGGAACTGGGAAAGAACAAGACGGCCATTTTCATTTTCTTCAACAGCAGCCTGCGCACCCGGTTGAGCAGCCAGAAGGCGGCCCTGAACCTGGGCATGAATGCCATCGTCCTGAATGTGGGTGCCGACAGCTGGAAGCTGGAAACGGAGATGGGCGTAATCATGGACGGCGACAAGCCTGAGCACCTGCGCGAGGCCATCCCGGTCATCGGTAGTTATTGCGACATCATCGGCGTGCGCTCGTTCGCGCGCTTCGAAAGCCGCGAGTTCGACTATGGCGAGACCATCCTGAAGCAGTTCATCGAGTATTCCGGCAAGCCGGTCATCTCCCTGGAATCGGCCACGGTGCATCCCTGCCAGGCCTTTGCCGACCTGATTACCATCGACGAATACTGGCAGAAGAAGGCTTCTTCCAAGAAGCGTCCGAAGGTGGTCTTGACCTGGGCTCCGCATCCGAACGCCTTGCCCCAGGCCGTCCCCAACTCCTTCGCCGAGTGGATGAACGCCGCCGACGTGGACTTTGTCATCACCCAGCCGGAAGGCTATGAGCTGGCCCCGGAATTCGTGGGCAACGCCCAGGTGGAATATGACCAGATGAAGGCCTTCGAGGGCGCCGATTTCATCTACGCCAAGAACTGGTCTTCCTACAAGGCCTATGGGAAAGTCCTGTCCAAGGATCGCAATTGGACCGTCTCGGCCCGTCAGATGGCCGTGACCGACAATGCGTATTTCATGCATTGCCTGCCGGTTCGGCGGAATATGATCGTGGCCGACGAAGTGATTGATTCTCCGCAGAGTATCGTTATCCCCGAAGCCGCCAACCGCGTGGTGTCGGCCCAGGTGGTGCTGAAACGCATGCTGGAAAGCTTATGAAAGTACAGGTAGTCAAGGTGGGTGGCCAGGTGGCCGAGGATCCCGTCCAGCTGCAGGCCCTGTTGAAGGGTTTTGCCGCGATGGAAGGCCCCAAGGTGCTGGTACACGGCGGCGGCCGGGAAGCAACTGCCCTGGCCGGCAAGCTGGGCATTCCCGTCCAGATGGTGGAAGGCCGCCGGATTACCGATGCGGCCACCCTGGAAGTGGTGACCATGGTCTACGCCGGCCTGGTGAACAAGCGCCTGGTGGCGCAGCTGCAGGCCCTGGGCGTACAGGCCATCGGCCTTTGTGGGGCCGACGGCGCCCTGGTGCGCTCGCACAAACGTCCCCCCGTGAACGGCATCGACTACGGTTTTGTGGGCGATGTGGACGGCGTGAATGCGGATTTGCTCGCATCGCTTCTGTCTTCCGGCTTCGTGCCGGTGGTGAGCCCGCTTACCTATGACGGGAAGGGCGGCCTGCTGAATACCAACGCCGATACCATCGCCTCGACGGTGGCCGTGGCCCTGGCGAAACGGTTCGACGTGACACTGACCTTCTGCTTCGACCTGGAGGGTGTGCTGGATGCTTCCGGCGCGGTGATTCCGCAAATCGACGCGGCTTCGTTCGAAACCCTGAAGACGACCGGTGCCCTGACGGGCGGCATCCTCCCGAAGATTACCAACGCCCTGGCGGCCGTGAAAGCCGGTGTGGGCGCGGTACGCATCGCCAAATACGACCTCAAGAACCCCGGAACCCTGATCCAATGACAGACCTGCTGAAGCAACTGATTGCCACCCCTTCGTTCAGCCGCGAAGAAGGACCCGCCGCCGATATCCTGGAGGCGTGGATGCGTGCGCAGGGCCTGCCCGTCCGCCGGGTGGGGAACAACCTCTGGTGTGAAACGCCCGGGACGACCGACAAGACGCTGCTGCTGAACGCCCATATCGACACGGTGAAACCGGTTGCCGGCTATACCCGCGACCCGTTCACCCCCGTCGTGGAAGGCGATACCCTCTATGGTCTGGGTGCGAATGACGACGGTGGCTCGCTGGTGGCCCTGCTGGCCGCCTACCGCCTGCTGGCCGCGAAACCGCAGCCCTATCGGCTCATTTTCAGCGCCACGGCCGAGGAGGAAGTGTGCGGGAAGGAAGGCATCGACCTCCTGCTGCCGAAACTGGGGAAGGTGGACCTGGGTATCATCGGGGAACCTACGAAAATGCAGATGGCCGTATCCGAAACCGGCCTGATGGTCCTGGACTGCACGGCTCACGGCGTGAGCGGCCATGCGGCCCGCGAAGAAGGCGTCAATGCCCTCTACAAGGCCATGGACGATATTGCCTGGCTGCGCAGCCAGCCGCTGGACCAGGTGAAACTGAGCGTGACCATGATCCAGGCGGGGACCCAGCACAACGTGGTGCCGGATACCTGCTCCTTTGTGGTGGATGTCCGTTCCAAGGGCAAATATTCCAATGTCGAGGTGCTGGAGATGGTGAAGGCGGGCCTGCAGAGCGATGTCAAGGAACGCTCTACCCGGATCAACGCCTCGTCCATCCCGGAGTCGCATCCGGTGGTACAGCGGGGCCTCTCGCTGGGGCTGACCTGTTTCCATTCTCCCACCACCAGCAACCAGGCCCTCTGTCCGTTTACTACGCTGAAGATCGGTCCCGGCGATTCGGCCCGTTCCCATACGGCCAACGAATACATCCGCCTGAGCGAAATCGAAGCGGGTATCCGGACGTACGTGGACCTGCTGGATGGTCTTGTTTTATAGCCTTTTATTTCTTAAATTTGGGTCATGAACGCGACAATCCTAGTTTCTCTGCTGGCCGTGCTCATGACGGCCTCTCCGGACGACGGTTCCAAACTGGTCAATGACTTCCGGGAACCCACCCGGGCTGCCCGGCCCTATGTCTGGTGGCACTGGATGGACGGGGAAGTGAGCCTGGACGGCATCCGGAAAGACCTGCTGTGGATGGATGAAATGGGCATTGCAGGCTTCCATCAGTTCGACGCCGGCGGCGTGAATATGCCCAAGGCTGCCTCGTTCAAGCGTCCCTACCTGTCCGAACCCTGGAAGGAAGCCTTCCGCTATGCGGTCCAGCTGGCCGATTCGTTGGGGATGGAGATGACGGTGGCCAGCGCTCCCGGATGGAGCAGCACCGGCGGTCCGTGGGTAAACCCCGAAGATGCCATGAAGAAACTGGAATGGCAGACCGTGGTGGTCAGGGGCGGACAGGTACAGGTAAAACTTCCTGACCTGCAGAAAGTTACCGGACCCTATCGGGACATCCCGCGCGCCGGCGAACACGTTGCGGTGGATCCTTTCGGATACGATGTGGCCGTTCTGGCCGAGAAACTGCCGGACAGTGACCTGACCCTGGAGGAGATGAATGCGACGCTGAGCCGGGAGGAAGACAAGGTCCTCACGGTTGCCTTCCCGCGCAAGCAGACCATCCGGTCCCTGACCTTGCATGCCCGCACGGGCGCCATCCGTCCGCGGGAAGGGGACATTTACGGCCCCAACACGCTGGAATGCAGCCAGGACGGCAAAACCTGGAAGCCGGTGTGCCGGATTGTCAAATCCCCCCTGGATTATGTAACGGTGAACATCCCGCCCACCACGGCCCGTTTCTTCCGGGTAAAGGGCGAGAAACTGGTCGATCTGCAGCTCTATACCGTCAACAAGGTGCAGCAGGTGGAAGAAAAGACCGGCTGCGCGTTCCCGTACGATTTCGACCGCTATCCCACTCCTTCGGAGGTAGCCGGGAAGCCTGCCCGCTCCGGTGAGGTAATAGACCTGACCGGCAAGATGGCTCCCGACGGAACGCTTTCCTGCACCCTGCCTGAAGGCAGATGGCGCATCTGGCGGTTCGGCGCCTCCCTGACCGGAAAGATGAACCATCCCGCGTCGCCCAATGCGACCGGCCTGGAGGTGGATAAACTCAGCAAAGAAGCCTGGGAGCGTTATTTCCACAGCTACCTGGACCTGTACAAAGAGGCGGCCGGCGGCCTGTTGGGCAGCCGCGGCATCAGCCGGATCCTGGTGGATAGTTTCGAGGCGGGCGGAGAGAACTGGACGCCCGGCCTGGCGCGCGAATTCAAGGCGCGGCGGGGCTATGACCTGCTTCCGTGGATGCCGGTGCTGGCGGGGGAGATCCTGGACGATCCCATCGCCAGTGAACGTTTCCTGCGGGACTGGCGGAAGACCCTGGCCGAGCTGTTTGAAGAGAATTACAACCGCATCAACGAACTCATTGCCGCCTATGGCATGCAGGGAACTTATATTGAATCGCACGAGAGCGGCCGCGCCTTCGTGGGCGACGGGATGCAGGTGAAGAAGAACGCCTCTGTGCCTATGTCGGCCATCTGGATGACGGATTCGCCCACCGGATCCATGCTCCCTTCGGCTATCTCCGACATTCGGGAAAGTGCGTCCGTGGCCCATATCTACGGGCAGAACCTGTGCGCCGCCGAGTCCTTTACGGTGAACGGCGACCGGAAGAAGGCTTACACCTACTATCCCGGCAATATTAAAATGGTGGCGGACATTGCGCTGGCCAGCGGCCTGAACCGCTTTATCATCCACGACAGCGCCTCGCAGCCTTCGGACGATTACCTTCCCGGGCTGGGTCTTTTCCGCTACGGGCAGTGGTTCCATCGGAACGAAACCTGGGCACCGTACGCCCGCGTATGGACGGATTATCTTTCCCGCAGCTGCCAGATGCTGCAGGCGGGCCGCAATGTGGCCGACATCCTGCTGTTTTATGGCGAGGATACCAACGCCACGTCGCAGTACGGAGGCGAATTCCTGAAATACCTGCCCCGGATTCCCGCCGGATACAATTTCGATTATGCCAACCCGGATGTGCTGCTGAACCAGGTCCGTGCGGAAAATGGCACCCTGATCACCGCCGGCGGCCAACGCTACCGGGTGCTGGTCCTGGGAGGCAACTGCCCGGTCTATCTATCCCCGCAGGTGCAGGAACGGATCGATGCGCTGAAGGCCCAGGGCGTCCCGGTTTGCAGGGAGGAAGAACTTCTGGCCCTGCTGAAAGAACGGGGAATCCTGCCGGATGTGGTCCTCTCGGGCCCCTCTACAGGGGACGATGGCTTCCTGTACGGCGGCCAGGTGCAGCGGAATTTCCGCGGTCACGATGCCAGCCTGACGGGCGTCCAGTTTGTCCACCGGACCCTCCCCGAAGGCCAGGTCTATTGGCTGGTTAACTTTACCGGCAAACCCTGGAAGGGCACGGTAAGCTTCCGCGAGGGAGAATCCCATGCCGCCCTGTTCAATGCGGAAAACGGCGGGATGTGCCGTCTTCCGGGCGATGGAAAGGCCGTGGAACTGGCTATGAAAGAGGGAGATGCCCTTTTTGTCGTGCTAACCCGCGAACCGCTTCCCCTTCCGGAGGCCAAACCCGAATATGCTGCGACAGAGGTGCTGACGCTGGACCGCTGGTGGGATGTGGCCTTCGACCAGAAAGGCGGCGAAAAGGCGGTGGAAACCTTCTCGGTCCTGAACGACTGGACTACCAATAGCGACCCGGTGGTCCGGTATTTCTCCGGAACCGCCCGGTATGCTTCGTCCTTTACGGTCCCTGCCGGTGCCCTGGAGGGCCTGCAGGAGGCTTGCCTGGACCTGGGAACCGTGCACGTGATGGCCGAACTGGTCGTCAACGGACATAACGCCGGCGTGCTCTGGCGGGCGCCTTATGTGAGCCCGGACGTGCTGCCCTGGCTGAAAGAAGGCGAAAATACAATAGAAATAAATGTAACCAACCTCTGGGTAAACCGGATGATAGGGGACAGGCAACCCGGCGAGGCGCCGGTAACGCGTGTGCGGCGTTTCTACAATGCCGGCGACAAACTCCTTCCTTCCGGTCTGCTGGGTCCGGTGAAACTGATTGGATATTATGGCAAATAAACTTTGGGACAAAGGATTTTCCATCGATGCGAAAATCGAACGGTTCACGGTAGGGAACGACCGTGAAATGGATCTATACCTCGCTCCTTTCGATGTGTTGGGAACGATGGCGCACATCACCATGCTGGAGAAGGTGGGCTTGCTGGGCTCGGACGAGCTTCCGGTGCTGCTGGCTGAATTGCGGAAGATTTACCGTGAAGCGGCCGAGGGCCGCTTTACCATCGATCCGGATGTGGAGGACGTGCATTCGCAGGTGGAGTTCCTGCTTACCCGCGCTTTGGGCGATCTGGGGAAAAAGGTGCATACGGGCCGTTCGCGCAACGACCAGGTGATGGTGGATGTGAAGCTTTTCTCCCGCGCACGGATCCGCCGGACGGTGGAAAAGATGCAGCACCTCTTTGCTGTCCTGCAGCAGGGAAGCGAGCGCTATAAGGATGTCCTGATGCCGGGCTACACCCACCTGCAGGTTGCCATGCCTTCTTCTTTCGGCCTGTGGATGGGCGCCTATGCCGAAAGCCTGACCGACGATATGGAGCTGATGCAGGCGGCCTGGAAAGTGGCCAACCGCAATCCGCTGGGCGCCGCTGCAGGCTATGGCTCTTCCGCACCGCTGGACCGTTCGCTGACCACGCGCCTGCTGGGGTTTGACGGACTCAACTACAACAGTGTCTATGCCCAGATGGGCCGCGGCAAGACGGAACGGGCCATTTCCTTCGCCTATGCTTCCCTGGCCGAGACCATCGGCCGCCTGGCCATGGATGCCTGCCTGTACAATAGCCAGAATTTCGGTTTCATCAAGCTGCCGGATTCCCTGACCACAGGGTCCAGCATCATGCCGCATAAGAAGAATCCGGACGTGTTTGAACTTATCCGCGCCCACTGCAACAAGATGCAGGGCGTGCCGAACAGCATCCGGCTCATTACAGGCAACCTGCCGTCGGGCTATTTCCGCGACATGCAGCTCATCAAGGAGGTCTTCCTGCCGCTGTTCGACGAGATGGACGAGGTGCTGGATATCACGGCCTATGCCATTGAGAACATGAAGGTTACGGAAGGCCTGATGGAGGATCCCAAGTACAAACTGGCCTTTACCGTGGAGGAAGTGAACCACCTGGTCTCCCAGGGTGTGCCTTTCCGGGATGCCTACCGGAAGGTGGGTGCGGCGGTCCAGGACGGGACCTTTACGTACCACGGAACCCTTCACCACACGCACGAAGGCTCATTAGGGAACCTCTGTAACGTCGAAATCGCCTCCAGGATGGAAGCGATTGTCGACGGATTTACCTTCGCCCGCGTTGAAGAAGCGGAGCGTAAATTGCTGGGTTAACCCTGGATCTCAAACAAATTCAAGAATCCCGTCATCATGAACACTTGCCGGATAACCGGTGAGATGCTCTTGATGATGATCTTCCCGCCTTTCGAAGCGGCGGTCTTGCGGAGGGTAAGGAAGATACGCAGACCCGAGCTGGAGATATACTCCAATTCAGAACAGTCAAGAATGAGCGTCTTGGCTGCGGCGGCCTGTAATTCATCCATGTTCTGGCTGATTTCCTGGGAAGCAGGCGTGTCCAGACGGCCAATGAGGTGGGCCGTCGTGATGTTTTCTTGTTGGGTGAGTTTGATTTCCATATCTTTAGATTTTTTTTGTCATAGTGAGAATGTTTCTGTCATTTTCCCGACGGTATTCTACCTTGTCCATGATATTCATGACCATGTAGATACCGAGTCCGCCGATAGGGCGGTCTTCGACGTCCAGCGAGATATCCGCTTCGGGTGCCGAGGTGGGGTCAAAGGGTTTGCCGCTATCGGAAAGGATGAACACCAGGCTGTCTTTCCGCACGATGGCTTCCAGGTCTACCAGCCCTTGCGATCCTTTCGGATAGGCGTACATAATTACGTTGGTGACGGCTTCTTCCAGTGCCAGGTTCAGCGTCATGGCCATTGACTGGTCCAGGTTGCTCTCCTGTGCGATGGTTTCGACAAAGTCGGCCAATTGCGGAATTTGTCGGATGTCGTTCTGAAGTAATAAATGTCGTTCTGTCATATCGCTGTAAAATAAAGCGTTAATCTTCTTCAGTGTCTCCCATGATAATGACCAGCCGGTCGCCCGATTTGAGTTCCAGGCTCCCGTGGGGGACGATATATTTCTCGGCACGCCGGACCATGATAACCCGGATACCGTGGGGGAGGTGCAGGTCACGGAGGGTTCTTCCCATGACCAGGTCGTCTTCCGAGACGATGTGGTCCCGCAGCAGACCCATCTCTTCCGGAATCTCCATGCCGAAGGTCTCCACAACGGGATCTTCATCGATGCTGAGGTTCAGCTTCCTGGCAACCCAGGACAGGGAACTTCCCTGTATGACAAGGGATAGAATCGTTACCAGGAACACGATGTTGAAAATCGTGTTGGATCCTTCCAGGCCGGCCAGTACGGGGGCCAGGGCGAAGAGGATGGGACCGGCTCCTTTCAGGCCCACCCAGGAAGTAAACAGCTTGGCACGAGTAGAAAATCCCTTGAACGGGAGGAGGCTCAGGAAGACACCCAACGGACGGGCGACAAAAATCAAGAATAGGCCGACCATCAGGGCGGGAAGGAAGACATCGCCCATTTCAGAAGGCCGGGCCAGCAGGCCCAGCATCAAGAACATGAGCAACTGGCACAACCAGGTGATGCTGTCAAAAAACTTCAGCACATCCCGTTTGGCTGGCATGGAGGAGTTGCCAATGATGATGGCGGTAAGGTAAAGGGCCAGGAGGCCGTTGCCATTGAAGGCTGATGCCAGGCCGTCGGACAAGAAGGCCAGGCTCAGAATCAAGATGGCATAGAGGGAACTATTCGTAAGTTTTACCTTCTCCAGCAGTTTGACGCTGATTTTCCCTACGCCATACCCGATGAAAGCGCCCAGGGCAACCTGCAGCAACAGGTAGAGCAAGCCGAGTCCGAGGGATGCGCTGTCTGCGATGGTCTTAACCAGCATGAGGGTAACCACGTAAGCCATCGGGTCATTACTACCGGATTCGAACTCCAGCATCGGTCCCAGATTCTCCCGCAACTGCAGACGGCGGCTTCGGAGAATGGAGAAAATGCTGGCGGAATCGGTCGAAGAAAGCACCGCACCCAGCAGGATACATCCAATGAGGGTGGCCCCTACGCCGCCAATCTTGGGACCCAGGACATAGAATGAGAAAAATCCCAGGGCCACGATGGTAATCAGAACGCCCAGAGAAGAAAGGACGATGGCCGGTTTCTGCACCGGCCGGGTCTCTTCAAGAGAAGTCTCCAGACCGCCGGTCAGCAGGATGATGGTCATGGCCAGATGCCCGAGGAATTCGGCCAGATGCAGGTTTTTGACGGATAATCCAATGCCATCCGGCCCCGCCATCATACCCAGCAAGAGGAAGATGAGCATGACAGGGACACCAAACCGCGTGCCAACCTTGGTGAAGAGGATGGCAATGACCAGCAGAATCGAAATCGGAAGGATCAGGTTGTCTGCCAGCAGCGGAATGGAGAAGATGGACAGGATCATAGGCTTACAGGATATGGGTTAGGCAAGCGCGGAATTCCGGCATCGGCCGGCAGGTGTCGCGCTCGACGATAAGGGTCTTCAGGCCGGCATACGGAGCAATCAGCTCTTCAATTTCGGCCAGCGTCTTGTCTTTCCCGAAATAGGCCGGGGCAAAGTACTCCCAGAACTTGATAGCCAGGGATTTGGGCATATGGAAGGCTTCCTGGATGAAGGCTTCATTAGAAAGCACGCAGCACAAATACACCATCGCAACGTCGAAGAGGGGATTCCCGTAGCAGAAATCGCCCAGGTCGATGAAATATTTTTGGTCGCCAGTGAAAATGGCGTTCCCGTATTGCAGGTCACCGTGGATAGCCGTATCGGAATCGGGTACGTCTGCGATAAAGCGGGCCAGGTGCTCCTTTTCCGTCGGGGTGAAGAAGGGACTCTCCTTCAAGAGACGGAAGTAGCGGTCCTTGACATTTTCAAACTGGGTGGTGTCCACATGGATCTGGTGCAGATCCCGGCACATCTGGGCAAATTCTTCGGCATATTCCTGCACCTTCTCCGGATTGTCTGAAGTAGCGCGGGCATAGGATTTCTTGCCTATGATTCGTTTGAAACGGATGCCGTAACGTCCGTCCTCGGTAACGACGTATTCGCCCGGTTCCGGGGTAGGGATGCCGGCTGCATAAACCTTGCGGGCAACCATCATCTCGTCCAGCGGCTGCTGGATTTTCCCGGGGAAATAGAGTTTCAGCATGACCGACGGGTCGGTCTTGTGGTCAAAACTTTCTCCGTTGGCTCCACCGCCGGAAAGGACGTAATCGTCCAGGGATATTTTAATGGCCTCCATTATGCAAAAACTTGGTTAATTAATTGTTCGAATTCCTGGAAAGCAGGTGTGTCCTGCAATTCCCGCAGGGCGTCGGCCAGGCCACGGTAATGCCACTCATGATCTTTGGGATCTTTCGCGTGGAAAATGTTCCAAAGCGCATCTCCCTGGGCCGCATAGTCCCGGGCGATGGCCCGCATATTAGACAACTTGTCACCGAGTGCTACAATCTTGGCATCGTGCGGTGCGCGGGCCAGTCGGTCGATGGCTGCCTTTTTGCGTTGATGCCAGGTCTCTTCCTCGCTTTTCCCCTCGGTAAAGACATCGCTCTCATCGGCCACCAGCTTGGCCACACGTTCGCCGAATTCGGCGCGCAGGACATCCAGCGTGATATCCGTGTCTTCTACGGTATCGTGCAGGGCCGCTGCGGCCAGCAACTCAGGGTCCGGAGTAATGGTGGCGACGATGGCCATCGCCTCCATGGGATGGATAACATACGGGAAACCCTTGCCCCGGCGTTCGGTGCCGGAATGGGCTTTTACCGCGAACAGGATGGCGCGGTCAACAAGTTGGGTATCAAGTGGTTTATTGGCCATAGTGTTATTGGTTCATAAAGGGAAGTGATTTGGCCTGTTCCACCAGGAATTCGGCCATGGCTTCGTTGGCTTCGTGTGTGCCTCCCAGGGCGTCAAACATCATGCGGACACCGGCCTTTCCGCCGCCGCTCTTCAGGATATAGGCGATGCAAAGGTCCTGAGGTGCAAGGGAAGAGGAAATGATATCCAGGTCGGTCAGGCCAATCTGGTAGGTGGCTATCTGGTAGGCGGCGTCGCCATATTCTTTGATGAAGCGGTTGATGTCGCCCAGCGTCTTGAATCCAAGGCCTTTGAGTACGACCAGGTAAGGCATGAGCGGAACATCCTGTATTTCTGCCTGGTTAACAGCGGCGATCCGTCTGTTAAGGGCCAGGAAGGGCTTCAGTTCCAGGTAACTGCGGAAGGTGTCACCATCCAGCGGGACCTCGTCCAGGTTGCCGGAGGCAACGAGGGTCTGGACCTGCCGCCGGTAATCCGTCAGTTCCGTGCGCATCTTGCTGAATTCTTCATCCACCAGTTCCAGCATGCCGGCCAACCGGCTCATGGACCGTCTGTACCGGATGGGAATCTCCACGCCGCTCTTGTAGCCGGTATCGTGGTTCATATTGGCCCAGGCGTGTTGCAGCAGGGTGCGCATCTGGACTTCGAAGCGATACGGGAAGTCCGGAAGAGAACAGATGTAGTGCAGGGAAAGGTAACCGAAGCTGTCGATTTCGTGCGCTTTCCGTTTGTCAATAGAGTTATCCCAGTCAATGACGAACAGCCGTTCCAGTGCGGAAGCCACTTTGTCCACATCATCGATATAGAAGGTGATGACGCGTAGGCCCAAGATATCGGTCAGATCCTTAAGGCTTTGATACTTGGATCCTTTCAGCTCAAGTTTTCCTTCCAGCGAGGATTCCGTCTTGACGCGGGATTCAATGGCAGCAACCAACAGGCCCGCGTCGTCGAGGGTCTGTTTGATGGTACGATGGACGGTTTTTCGAACTTCTTCGAACCGGGGCAGCAGGCTCCGGTATTCGTCCATAATCGCTTCACAATGCGGGTCTAATGCACTCATAACTCACAAATATATGAATATATTCTTGGAAATCAAAATTAGTATTCGTACCTTTGTGTCATGCGGAATTAGCTCAGTTGGTAGAGCGTTGGCTTCCCAAGCCGAAGGTCGCGAGTTCGAACCTCGTATTCCGCTCTATCGGGCGTTATAGGCCTGGAGGGCTTTGCCGAGCACGACGAGTGCCTCGGCAAGTTCTTTTTTCTCCAGGACATAGGCCATGCGGACCTCGTTGCGGCCGGCACCCGGGGTGGCGTAGAACCCGGCTCCGGGAGCCATCATGACCGTCTTTCCCTCCCAGGAGAAATCCGTCAGACACCACTTGCAGAAATCCTCGGCATCCTCGACCGGGAGCGCCGCCATGGCATAGAAAGCGCCGCCCGGCAGGGGCACGGACACGCCCGGAATCTCCCGCAGGCCCTGGACCAGGAAGTCGCGCCGGGCGATGTACTCATCGTACACCCCCTGGAGGTAACTCTTGGGAACATCGATGGACGCCTCGGCCACGAGCTGGCCCAGCAGGGGCGGGCTCAGGCGCGCCTGAGCAAGCTTCATCGCAGCGGCATACAGGTCCTTGTTCCGGGTAACCAGGGCGCCGATCCGGATACCGCATTCAGAATATCGCTTGGAAACAGAATCGACCAGAATCACCTGATCTTTAATTCCTTCCAGGTTCATCGCGGAGAGGTACGGCTCGTCGCTATAGACAAACTCCCGGTACACCTCATCCGAAATGAGCACCAGGTTGTGTTTCTTGACAATGTCCCGGATCCGCAGCATCTCCTCCCGGGTATACAGGTAGCCGGTAGGGTTGTTGGGATTGCAGATGAGGATGGCTTTGGTCCGCGGGGTGACCAGGGCCTCGAACTCCTCTACATCCGGCAGGCGGAAACCCTCTTCCAGTTTGGTATGGATGGTTTTTACCGTGGCGCCGCAGGCCAGGGCCATGGTCTTGTAATTGGCATAGAAAGGTTCGGTGACGATGATTTCATCGCCCGGATCCAGCAGGCACAGGAAGGCGAACAGCACGGCTTCGGAGCCGCCGGTGGTAACCAGGATCTGGTCCGGCGTCAGGCCGATGCCAAAACCGGCATAATACCGGACCAGGGCCTCCCGGAGGGAAAGGATACCCTGCGAGGGACTATAGTCCAGGATGGTCCGGTCGATGCGGTGCAACGCATCCAGGGCACACTGGGGGGTCGGAATGTCCGGCTGGCCGATATTCAAGTGGAAAACCTTGATGCCCCGGCGCTTGGCGTCGTCGGCAAAGGGGACCAGTTTACGGATGGGCGAGTTGGGCATCACCCGTGCCCTTTCTGATAGGTTCATACAATTGGCTATTGTGCCGTTCAGCGGCGAAAATACGTTAAGATTGTGGTCAATACTCGCTGCATATCTTTCTCATTGTCAATCGTCTCAAGCGGGAATCCGATGCTGGCGGCCTTGTATCCGTTTCCGTCAAAAAGGATACCGGTAGGGATGCTGTTCTGGGAGAAGCGCAGGAAAATCTGCGCCTTGTCACAGGCAGGGGAGAGGCCGTCCACGGTGCCGGCACCCCAGGAAATGCCGTCGTCACCCCGCAGGTAGGTAAAGGCCTTCCCGGACAGGGGACCGCCCGGAAGGAAGCGGACGCCGCCTTTTACATCGGCATAATTCGTGAGCCATTTATAGCCCAGGACTTCTTGGGCAAACCGCTGCGCACGGGCCTGATACAGGCTGTCGGCCCCGCCGGGATAAACCTGGTCCCACAAATCGGTTCCGATATTGGAACCCGAAACCAGCACGTGTCCGCCGTCCTTCGTGAACGCCCGGATGGCCTTCTGGAAGTCTTCGGGGAAAACCTGATAGCGGGACGGAACGGCACCCGGGCGGCCGGAAGGCGTGGTAACCTGCTTGCCGCAAAGGATGTCCAGGACCTTTGCCTTTTGCGCATAACCTGCGCAGAAAGCGTCGCGGCTGGCAGAGCAGAACGGATAACCGGCTGCCATCAAGGCCTGTCCGTGGAGACGGACAAAATCGAAGGTATTGCCGGGAACCACGACACCTGCCTTATCCGTGTAGGAAGCGCCGAAACCGGGATTGTCATCGTCCAGCCAGGGCAGATTGCGCCGGATCTGGTATTGCTCGCCGATATAGCTGATGTCATACAGGTAGGGAACGCCGTTATCCAGTTTGCCGTCAAAGCCGGCATAATCCGGGCTGTCGAACCAGGCCGGCGGGCCAACGCGGTCGAAATCGTTCACCACCGTTACCTGGAAGCCATTGCTGTTCACGGGACGGCCGGCGCAAAGCACCTCGGACGGGAAACTCTTGCCGCCCTCGTTAAAGGCGATGATACGCCAGCTGTACAGCTCTCCGGGCCGGATGGAGAAACAAACGTTCTGGAAACCGTTGCTCTCGTACGGGTCGATGACGATACCGGTGTCAAAGGCACCGTCGCCCAGACGCGTCTGCAGCAGGTAGCCGGTAGGAACGGCCGTCGGCTCGGCCGGATCGTCCGTGGGCCGCCAGCGAAGGGTGACGAGATTGCTGTCCAGCTCGGCGGCGAAATCGCGTACCGGGAGGGGCTGGACCACGTAATGGAAGCCGTAGCGCTTGCTCAGGAACTTCAGCATGCCTTTATAGATGGCACGGCTCACGGTGAAGCGGAACGTGGGGTCCAGGCCGTATTTCATATCGGCAAAATTCTGGTGGGAAAGCAGTTCCAGCAACATGCCGGGCACGCCGGTGGTGCGGGATTCGCTATAGGAGCGATCCCACAGCTGGCGACGGCTCCAGTTCGGTTCGTGGCTGCGGCGGATATCGTCTACGATGGCGGTCTGGACATCATCGGCCAGCACACGCCCCAGCAGGCGGTCCTCGCCGTTGGGATATTTCTTCTCCCCATCGCACAGGTGGGTATAGATGGAGAGGGTGCCGATGATGGAATCGTTCGGGGTGGTTCCGGCATCGGTGTGGAAAGCGAGGGTCAGGTCGAACGGGATGCCCTTTCCTTCCATCTTCGGGTTCACGCGCGAGCCGCCGGACATCATCTGCACCCAGGCGCCCCGGTCCCCGTAATCTTCTACATAGTCGTCCCGCTCGTGGCTGCGGGTAACGGTGGTATCCACACCGGCCCATTGCATCCAGTACAGGGCCCCTTCCGTGAAGGAGGGGAGACCGGAAGTCTCATAGGTAGAGACGTCTGCATCGGCTTGGCCGCGGGCAATCTTACCCATACCGCCGCCAAAGCGGACGGCATCGGCCGTTACCATGTAATGCCGGTCATAGTGGCGGCCGGCGGGGACGGCATTGTCCAATTCTACATAGCCCTCGTGATCCGGAGCGAAGGGGAAGGTGCCCAGGTAAATCCAGGTCCCGCCGCCTTTCTGCTGGTTGACGATGAAGGACTGCTCTCCGCCCAGGTGGTGGACGGTATAATGGGCCGAAGGCGTGCTGTTCGGCGTGGTCTTATAGGAAACATAGACGGCATAGTCGCCGCGTTCGGGGATGTCGGCGGTCCATCGGGCCGTGGCCGAAGCCTCGCCCTTGCGCTCGCAGGCTGCCTGGCGGGCCGTTCCCATGGTAAAGGGATTCTCGTCCAGGACATAGAACGGCTTCACGTCGGCAAAGCCCTCCCCGGCATCTTCCCAGCGGCCGGTTTCGGAATAGGTTCCGCTGCGGCGCAGCAGGCCTTCTCGCGGCTCGTCAAAGGCCCGGTCATTGTCGGCCACGCATTCGTACACCTGCGGGTCACGCTCGCGAGGCGTCATGACATAGGCGCCGGCATTCTCCAGCATGGGCATCAGCAGGGGAACCACATAACTTTGGGTATACATGTCTTCCACGGTACGCAGGACCGGGGCGCGCTGCCATTCCCATCGGGCCGTTTTCTGCTCGTAATACCGGCCGTGGCTCTGCCAGAGGGCAATGTTGCGTCCGGTAAGGCCCTTGCGGAAAATCATACCGCCTTCTTCTTCCACAAAGGGATGCTCGGAAGACCGGTAGTCGGCCTTCCGCTCTACCTTCACCACCAAGTCTTCCAGGGGCATATCCTTGCACAGAATACGTCCGACGGTGAATTTCTGATACTCTTCGGGGAGATAGGAGGCCAGTTGGGAACGGAACCAGTCCAGGTCTTCGGTCCGCCAGGGATAGTCGGCCAGCTCGCGGGTAAAACGGAAATTCAGGATATCGCCACCCTGCCGCGTAACCTTGTCAATCTTGATGCGGCTAAAGACGGTGGTGCGTTCTTTCAGGCGAACCTGCAAGGTGTCGCAGGTGGCTTTGAATTCGCGCGGACTCTGGGCGGCAAGCGATGTGCCTGCCAGAAGGAAGCAGAAAAGGAAAAGACGTTTCATTCTTGTTTGGCTATGTCTAAAATGAAGACAAGGAGGGAACAGAGGGCCATGGCCAGGGTGTCTGCGAGGAAATCCAGGGCGTCGGCCGTCCGGTATCCCGTGTAATACTGGCCTACTTCCGTTGCGGCGGCAATGAGGCAGCCCACCAGGAAAGCGCCAATCATGAACAACAGGGAATGCCAGGCCTTGGTGGTGTATTTGTCCAGGGCCAGCCACATAAGGAAGGGCAGGGGGAAGAACATGAGGAAATGGACCACCTTATCTTTGGGGATGCCCAGAAAATAGGGACTCATTTCGGGCAATTTGTCAAAATGTCCGAAACAGGCAAAGGCGATGAGTCCAAGGTAGAAGATCAGGACAATCCGCGCCATAATGCGGTTGCTGTGGTCCATGTCGTTATCGCAGAATCAGTTCTCCAAAAAATTCGGGCCGATGGAAATCCGGTTTCGGGGTCTTGATGGGATTCCAGCTCAGGTAGTGGGGGTGGGCCGTTTTGTCGCCGCATTTGTAAAAATTCCCCCGCAGGCTCACCGGCAGGCTGGCCGGGTCTATCCCAATCAGCCGGAACGGAATAAGCAGGGCGGAGGACCAGCTGAACACGCGGTCCGATGTCTCTACGGCCTGATGCGGGAAAGAGGTATAACGCCTCACCTGCGAAAGCTGTTCGGGGGTGAACATGACCTTTTCGGTCCGGCTGGTCCGTTTGGCGGCAAGCAGGGTGCCGATGCAGTTCAGTTCGAAATTGTAATACGTCCCGTCGAAGGGGTGCGTGACGAAAAATTCGCAGCAGCTGTCTTCCCAGGTATTCCCATTGTCTTCCAGTTCCACGCCCCGGATGTCCAGTCCGCGCACATGGTAGGCGAGGACCAGGTAGTCTTTGCTGCGGGCAATGACGCCGTTGCAGTCGGGTCCGTAGGGGAAGGCGGCGGGCCAGTTGTTCTCACAGACGGGGAATTTGCTGCCCGCTTTCTCCAGGGCCAGGTCCAGTTCCTCGAAGGAAAGCTGCTCCAGCCCCTCGATAAAGGGTATCTTGATGCGTTTAACCGTATTCATTTTACAAGGCTTGCATGTCGTGGAGTTTCTTATAATAGCCATCCAACTCCAGCAACTCGTCGTGACGGCCGCGTTCCACGATGCGACCCTCTTTCATGACGATAATCTCGTCGGCATTCTTGATGGTGGAAAGCCGGTGGGCGATGGCAATGGTTGTGCGGGTGGACATCAGGTGGTCCAGCGCTTCCTGTACGATACGCTCCGATTCCGTATCCAGCGAAGCCGTAGCCTCGTCCAGGATAAGGATGGGCGGGTTCTTGAGGATGGCGCGTGCAATGGAAAGCCGCTGCCGCTGGCCGCCCGAAAGCTTGACGCCCCGGTCGCCGATATTGGTCTGGTAACCCTCCTCCTTCTCCATGATGAATTCGTGGGCGTTGGCAACCTTGGCCGCCTCTACCACCTGTTCCATGGTGGCTCCCTCCACGCCGAAGGCAATGTTGTTGAAGATGGTATCGTTAAAGAGGATGGGCTCCTGGTTCACGATGCCCATCATGGACCGCAGGTCGGCCGAACGGAGGTCGCGGATATCGATACCGTCGATGGTAATCTTTCCCTTCGAGGGATCATAGAAACGCGGGATCAGGTCCACCAACGTGGATTTTCCGGCACCCGATTCACCCACGATCGCGACGGTCTTTCCTTTCTCGATATCCAGGTCGATATCGAACAGGATCTGCCGGCTGTCGTTGTAGCTGAAATGCACATCGTGGAAGCTGATTTTCTCGCGGAAAACGTCCAGCTTGGCGGGTTTTTCGGGCTCCTGGATGGAATTGTCTGCCTCCAGGATCTTGTTGATGCGTTCCATGGATGCCAGACCCTTCGGAATGGCGTAGCTGGCTTTCGAGAACTCCTTCAGCGGGTTGATGACGCTGTACAGGATGACCATGTAGTAGATGAAGGTCGGGGCATCGATGGGGGCGTTGTCCGAAAGGATGAGGGTACCGCCGAACCAGAGCACGATGCAGATCATGATGGTACCCAGGCACTCGCTCACCGGGTGGGCCGAAGCCTGGCGGATGGTGACGCGGTTCAGTTTGCGCCGCATGGCCCCCGTGACCCCGTCGAAGCGGCCGGACATGCCTTTTTCGGCATTGAAGGCCTTGATGATACGAAGGCCGCCCAGGGTCTCTTCCACCTGCGACATGGTGTCGCTCCAGAGGGCCTGGGCTTCCAGCGAGCCGCGTTTGAGCTGTTTGCCGATGGCGCCCATGATCCAGCCCATAACGGGGACAAAGATGATGGTGAACAGCGTCAGCTGCCAGCTGATAAAGAGCAGCGTGCCGAAGTAGAAGATAATCAGGATGGGGTTCTTGATGAGGACCTCGATGGAACTGGTGATGGAATTCTCCACCTCCTGCACGTCACCGCTCATGCGGGCGATGATGTCGCCCTTCTTCTCTTCGGAGAAAAAGCCGATGGGCAGGCTCAGGATCTTGTTGTAGATTTCCATGCGGATGTCCTTCACCACGCCGGTGCGGATGGGGATCATCACGGCGGACGCGCCGAAATAGCAGGCGGTCTTGAGGATGGTGGCCACGCTCACGAAAAGGCAGAGCAGCAGGAGGACCTTGGAGGCGCCGATGGTCTGCGAAAACTCGGTCACATAGTAATACGAGTTGTTGGTGAGTTTGCCCATCAGGTCCGTTCCGGCGGCATCCCAGGGGATGAACTCGTAGGTTCCCTGCTCCAGTCCGAACAGGATTTTGAGCATGGGGATGATGAGGGCGAACGAGAAAATGTTCAGGACCGCCGACAGGATATTCATAATGACGGCTCCGCCCAGGAACCGTTTATAGGGCGCCACATAGCGCAGCATGATTTGCCAAAATTCCTTCATGGCTTACTTCTTCGTTTCCAGCGAATCAAAAATAAAGGGGAGGATATCCTCTACGCGGTCGAAAACCTTGATATTGTCCGTTCCGTACAGGATGATGGACATGGGAACGCCGGATTTGCGCTGGTATTGCGACATGACCTGGCGGCAGGAGCCGCACGGACTCACCGGCTGTTCGGTAATGGTATAACGGTGACCTCCCGCAATGGCAATGCTTTCCATGGCCAGTCCCGGATGCTGGGCGCTGGCGGCAAACATGGCGGTCCGTTCGGCGCACAAGCCGGCCGGAGACGCGGCGTTTTCCTGGTTGGAACCCTTCACCACCGTCCCGTCTTCCAGACGGACGGCTGCTCCCACATTAAACTGAGAATAAGGGGCATACGATGTTTTCTGCGCCTCGATGGCCGCCTCGGTCAGGGCCCGGTCCTTGGGTTCGAGCTCTTCCAGGGAATCGTATTCGCGGTAGCGGATAACGCAATTCGTGTTTCTCATATCCTTTTTCAGTTATTGAATTCTTACAAATATAGTGTTTTTTATCTATATTTGCATCAATAATAGGAACGGATTGCAGATGAAAATATGCGTAGGTTTATCCGGAGGCGTGGATTCTTCCGTCGCGGCCCTGTTGCTCAAGCGGCAGGGGTACGATGTCTTTGCCATGTTCATGCAGAACTGGCACGATACGGAAGGCACCCTGCACGGTGACTGCGAGTGGGAAGAAGACCGCTTCGTGGCCGAGATGGTGGCCCGCAAAATCGGCATCCCGTTCTATTTCGTGGATTTGAGCAAGGAATACCGGGCCCGCGTGGTGGATTACATGTTCGATGAATATGCCCGCGGCCGCACGCCCAATCCCGATGTCCTCTGCAATCGGGAAATCAAGTTCGATGCCTTTCTGAAGGCGGCAGCCCGCCTGGGGGCCGATTGCGTGGCCACCGGCCACTATTGCCGCCGGGAGCAGGCTCCTGACGGGTCCTTCCGCCTGCTGGCGGGGGTGGATCCGGGCAAGGACCAGAGCTATTTCCTGTGCCAGCTTACCCAGGACCAGCTTTCCAAGGCGATGTTTCCCATCGGCCATCTGCTCAAGAAGGAGGTCCGGGCCCTGGCCGCGGAGGCCGACCTGCCGTCGGCCGATAAAAAGGACTCCCAGGGCATCTGCTTTGTGGGAAAGGTGGACCTGCCGGTCTTCCTGCAGCAGCAGCTCAAGAGCGTCCCGGGAGAGGTGGTGGAAGTCTACGACGCCTGGTATGCGTCCGATCCGCTCTACACCCGTCAGGTGGAACGGCTAACCTCCCTGGTGGCCGCCGGAACGGATTTCCATGCCGTAACCAGTTATATTTCAGAAGATAAATGTACGGCTGCCGCAGCTCGCAACGTCTACGATCCCGCCCGGCTGGAGGCCCTGACGGAGGAAGACCTGGCCCTGCTGGCCGCCCCGCTCCGTTACGACATCCCCTTTGAGACGGAGACCTACCGCAGCGGTAAGAAGCATGTGCGCAAGACCCGCTGGAAGGAGAACCCTTTCGGGAGGATTGTGGGCACCCACGACGGCGCCCAGTTCTACACCGTGGGGCAGCGCAAGGGCCTGAACATCGGCGGGCACAAGGACAGCCTTTTCGTCCTGGCTACAGACATCCCTTCCAACCGGATTTACGTGGGTGAAGGCCATACACATAAGGGGTTGTCGCGCAGTTGTTTGCGCATTTTACCGGAAGAAATACACGAAGTCCGTCCCGGTGGTCTTCCGGCCCTTGGCGGAATGCGACGTTACCGGGTCCGCATCCGGTATCGCCAGCCCCTGCAGGACGCCTGGGTCTTTCGCCGCGAAAGCGGGCTGTACATCCTCTTCGACGAACCCCAGCGGGGCATCACCCCCGGCCAGTTCGCCGCCCTCTACGACGGAGACGAAGTCCTCGCCAGCGGCGTGATTTCGGCATAAAAAAACGGTGACCGAAGGGCCACCGTCTGGGTACTCGGTAGGAGAATCGAACTCCTATTGCAAGATTGAGAATCTTGAGTACTAACCGTTATACGAACCGAGCGTTTGGTTTGGGAGTACAAAGGTACGCAAAAAAATCTTATCTCCAAATTTTTCTGGGCATCCTACTTCAAAAAAGCGAAGAAAACGGCCAGGACCAGCAGGCCGAAAGCCACAAAATGGTTCCAATGGAAGGTCTGTCCCTGGAACAGGAAATGGGCGACGACGGTGAAAACCGTCAAGGTAATCACTTCCTGGATCACTTTCAGCTGGATGAGCGAGAACGGACCTCCGTTCTCCGCGAAGCCCATCCGGTTGGCGGGAACCATAAAGGTGTATTCAAAAAAGGCGATGCCCCAGGAAAAGAGGATGACGCCAATGAGGGGCCAGTTGTCCGTGATCTTCATCTGCTGCAGTTTCAGGTGGCCGTACCAGGCCAGCGTCATGAGAACGTTGGAACAGATCAGGAGGAGGATGGTACCGATTGCTTTCATGTTTTTTCTATGAAAAAGCGACTGCCCGCCTGGGGTAGCCGCTTTTGTAACCGTGTCTGTCAGTTTTATTTCTGACGGTTCTTGTATCGCTGGTAGAATTTGTCCACGCGACCGGCGGTATCCACGAGCTTGACCTTGCCCGTATAGAAGGGGTGGGAAGTGTTGGAGATTTCCACCTTGACAACCGGGTACTCAACACCGTCCACCATAAGGGTCTCTTTGGTTTCGGCGCAGGAACGGGTGATGAACACCGTTTCATTGGACATATCCTTGAAAGCTACAAGACGGTAGGTTTCGGGATGAATTCCTTTTTTCATTGCTATAATAATTAAACTTTGTTTCCAAATCGGGCCGCAAATATACGCACATTTTTCGGCATTTCCAACTCTTTCCCGCAATTTTATTTGATGCGATAGGGCTGGTCGTCGTACAGGGAGAAGCGTTTGGCCTTGCGAATCCATTTCTGTTCTTCCAGTTTTACGTGCTCCCGAGCCTCCTGGAAAGAGATGTCGCCCCGGAGGTAGGACTCCAGGACCGGATCGGCCAGCTTGGCGTGGAAGCCTTCCGTGAACTCGAACTGCGAGTATCGTTCGGAGAGAAAACGCATCAACTGGAGGGTGTGCAGGAGCGAGTGGTACTCGGCTCCCGGTTCCAGCATGATCTGCCAGCCCGCGCAGCGCTCGCCCTGGTACCGCCCGGCAGCCGGGGTGAAGGTACACGGGCGCATAAGCACGCCTTGCGGGGCGGGAACGGTTTCCAGCGCATTCGGTTTGATGAACGGGGCCCCGAAATACTCGTACGGCCGTGCCGTGCCGATGCCCGGAGTGATGGTGGTGTTGTTCCACAAGCCGCCGCCACTGTACATCTCGCACGTGAACATCCCGGGGATATCCGATGCGGGGGCGATGGTCCACGGCAGGATCTGCCGGGCCTGGGCTCCCGCCAGGGCCGATACGATATGCAGGGGGAAGCGGGCGCCAATCTCGTTGTAGTACAGCGTGGCCAGTTCTCCCAGCGTAAGGCCGTGCCGGTGGGCCACCTTGGGCGTATGCGGCTCCACGGGACCCGCGGGCATGGTGCCTTCCACGTAGCGTCCGGCCGGGTTGATATGGTCTACCACATAGAGGGCGGGGGAGGCATCTCCCAGGCCGTTCAGGCATTCCATCAGCCGGAAGACGTCTTTGGTGTAGTTGAAATACCGGGCGCCGGCGTCCTGGATTTCAACGACGACGGCATGCAGGTCTTTCAACCGGTCAACCTCAAAGACGATGTGGTTGGTGCCGGGCGTAAGCTCGGCTCCCTCGGGCATGAACAGGGCGGCAAGGTTGCCGCGCTGCCGGAACAGGTCGTACAGGTAACGTCCCCGTGCGGTGTCCCAGCAGTTCTGGGTGCAGAAGCACCCCACCTTGCCGTCCATCAGGGCTCTGTCCAGCTGGTCCTCCAGCGGTGTGGTCCGGAACGAAAACATCAGCCGATAATGCGGTTGGCCACCCCGATCACCTCGTTCGCAAGGGCTTCCGCCTCGGCCATGGTACCGGCCTCGGCATAGATGCGGATGATGGGTTCGGTGTTGGATTTACGCAGATGGACCCACTGTTTTTTCTGCTCGAAACTGATCTTCACGCCGTCGATGGTATTGACATCTTCTTTGGCGTAGATGACCTTCAGCTGGTCCAGGATCTTTCCGATGAGGGCGCTGTCGCTGAGCTGGATCTTGTTCTTGGCAATGAAATACTGCGGGTAGGTCTGCTTCAGTTCGCTCACCTTCATCTTCTTATGGGCGAGGTTGCTCAGGAAGAGGGCCACGCCCACCATGGCGTCGCGGCCGGCGTGGATGGCGGGATAGATGACGCCGCCGTTGCCTTCGCCGCCGATGAGGGCGTCCACCTCGTGCATCTTGGTGGTTACGTTCACCTCACCCACGGCTGCCGCGTAGTACTTGCCGCCGTGCTTCTCCGTCACGTCCCGCAGGGCGCGGGTAGAGGAGAGGTTGCTCACCGTGGCGATGGGCTTGCCCTCTTTCCGGGCGCGCTCGCAGAGGTAATCGGCCACGCTGACAAGGGTGTATTCTTCCACGAAGGGTTCCCCGTTCTCGCAGATGAAGGCCAGCCGGTCCACATCCGGATCCACGCTCACGCCCAGGTCGGCCTTCTCCTTCACCACGGTCTGGCAGAGGTCCACCAGGTTGGCGGGAAGGGGTTCAGGGTTGTGGGCGAAATCGCCGGTGGGGTTGCAGTTGAGGCCGATACACTTCACGCCCAGCCGTTTCAGAAGGCGGGGCATGATGATGCCGCCCACGCTGTTGACGGCATCTACCACCACCGTGAAATGGGCAGCCTTGACGGCCTCCACATCCACGGCCGGAAGCGCCAGGACGGCGTCCAGGTGTTTGTCCGTGAAGTCTTCTTCCTCGATGGTGCCCAGGTCGTCCACCTCCGCAAAGGAGAAGTCTTCCTTCTCCGCGAGATCCAGGACAGCCTGTCCTTCGGCGGCGGTCAGGAATTCTCCCTTGTCGTTCAGGAGTTTAAGGGCATTCCACTGGCGCGGGTTGTGGCTGGCGGTGAGGATGATACCGCCGTCGGCCTCGGCAAAGAGGACGGCCATTTCCGTGGTGGGGGTAGAGGCGAAGCCGCACTTGACTACGTCGATGCCGCAGCCCACCAGGGTGCCTACGACCAGGTGTTCCACCATATCACCGCTGATACGGGCGTCCTTGCCCACCACAATCTTGTAGCGTTCGCCGTTCGGGGCGCTTTTCCGCTGGGGCAGGGTGGCCGCATAGGCGGCTGTGAATTTAACGATATCGATGGGGGTCAGGGCCTGGCCCGGCTCCCCACCGATGGTTCCCCGGATACCGGAGATAGATTTGATCAGTGTCATACCTTATTTGGCCATGATGGCGCCTACCAGACCCAGAATGGCGTAGAACTCCGGGAGAGCGGCGTAAATCAGGGTATTGGTGAATACGTCATGACCCTGGGAAACGCCCACGATACCGTTGGCGCAAACCTGGCCCTGGCGGATACCGGAAAGCAGGCAGGCAAGGCCTACGCTCAAGCCGATGCCGAAGCAGAGGGCACCGCTGATTTCACCGCCGGTGTACTTGCCCAGCATGATGAAGAAGGCCACAAAGCCATAGATACCCTGCGTGGCCGGGAGGGCGGAAAGCACCATGTAGCTACCGGAGGCTTCCGGTTTGTTTTTGAGGGCGCCTTCTGCGGCATTGCCGGCGAGGGTGGTTCCGATGGAGGATCCGATTCCTGCAAGTGCGAGGACGAGTCCGAGTCCGAGATAACCGAGTACTTGTTCCATAATGATTTGATTTTTATTTGTTTATTGTTTTTTCAGGGGATGATAATTGCGGCCTGCGGCCTCGTAGCCTGAATTCTTGAAGAACTCCAGGAAGTTGAGTCGCAGGGGATGGACGAAGGCGCCCAGGGCGCACATCGCGATGTTGAGGGTATGCCCGAGGATCACCAGCAGCAGGAACGGGAGCCACAAGACAAGGTTGGAGCCGTCTCCGAGGACCATCCTGCCCATGTCGTTGAACGCCATGCCCAGCATGCCGCCGGCCAGGCCGAGGGCATAGAGGCGCAGGTAGCTCAGGACATCGCCCAGGAGGCCGGTAGCGGTGTTGTAGGTGTCCCACAGGCCCACTCCGATGTTTGCAAGTTTGTTGCGCTCCGGGTCATTGAAGACAAAGATACCCAGGGCGGAAACAATGCCCAGGACGATGATGATCCATTTGGTAACCTCCAGGGACAGGACGCCGGCCAGGGCGAAACCGCCCACCAGCACGCCGCCCACGATGAGCAGCGTCCAGCCGAGCGTTCCCAGCGAGGCGGACAATCCCTTGACCTTGACGGCGTAGATGGCTTTCACCACCATGGCCAGGCAGATGTGCAGGATACCTATTATGATAGACAGGACCATACCGCCGGCAAAACCGCCGATTTCCGCCGGAAGGAAAACCTTCTGGAAGGGGGCGAACACGGGCCATTCGGCAATGTCGATGGAGAAGAAGGTGTGCAGGAAGAATCCCACCACCACCGTTCCGGCGCCCAGGGTCACCACCAGCGGGGCCAGGTCCTTGAAGGACGGAACCTTCTTCAGCAGCAGTCCGATGCCGATCAGGACCAGTCCATAGCCGGCATCGCCCATGCACAGGGCGAAGAACAGCAGGAAGAAGACCGCGATGAAGGGCGTGGGGTCGAATCCGTCATAAGCCGGGCGGCCGTACATGTCGGTCAGGACCTCGAACATCTTCACGAACTTGTTGTTCTTGAAGCGGATAGGCGGATTGTGCGGGGCCTCGGCGGCTTCTTTCAGGTAGAAGACGCCGGCCTTGTCGAGGGCAGCCGTGACCGTGTCGTCATCCTCCGTGGGGGCATAGCCTTCCAGGGTGAGGAGGGTGTTTTCCGCTGCCGGAACCGCAGCCTCTTGAGCCAGGCACCGGTCCAGACGGGTATAGGCATCGGCCAGCATCGCCTTGAGCTGCGGGAGCTTGTTCTTAATGGTAAGCGACTCACCCTGAAGGCGTTTCAGCTTAGCTTCCTTTTCGGCCAGTTCTTTCTCCATCTCCTTCCAGTTTACGGAGGGGGCGGGGATTTCACCGGGCAGGCTGTCTTCTCCGGTCACAACGAAGTAAACGATGCCCTTGGCCTGCTGGATGATGCACAAGGCATAATCCTGGGCCCAGTTCTCGTCGAACTGTTTGGCACTGAGGGCATGGAAGTGGACGGGAACGCCGGCCTGGGAAAGGATTTCCAGGCGAGCCGGGTCGAATTGACCCCAGACGCGGCTCTCCTCCACGGCCTTGCGGAGACGCTCCACATCGGCCTGTACCTGCGAATAAAGCATGAGCGTTCCGCCCGCCAGGCGCATCGGGTCTTCCGACCCCTCGCCGGTATAGGGAACCGCTTGGGTGTCTGCGGGAAGATCCAGACGCTCAATGCCTTGGATCAGCGAGCTCAGAAGCTCGATCTCCTCGGTAATCTTCTGGGATTCCGCGTTCACGGGCTTGGCGCTCCGCGTAATATCTACCAGACCCACCTCCTGAAGCTGCTCCAGGAAGGCGGTCTCTTCTCCATTCAGCAGAATGAAGGAATAGCGGGTCATTCTATCGATCATAGCTCTTCCTCCTCTTCTTCGGCCGCATGACGGCTCTTGACAATTTTCTGGGAAGCCTTGGAAAGGTTTTCCTCATCCTCCATATACCGTTTGATCTTGCGGATGGCCTCCTGGTATCCCGGAATCTGCACCTTTTCGTACAGGTTTACCTTCTGGGTGGTCTTCTTGCGCTGCCAGTCCAGGATGCGCGCTTTCTCGCGATATACTTCCGATTCGATACCCAGGCGGCTCAGTTCCTTGAGGATGGCCACGCCGTCGGCATACCAGGCCGGTTTGACGAAGGCGTTGAAGGGGCGCAGCTCGTAGTGGATGCCGTCCAGGTGCGGGGTTTTTACGCCCGCCACCTTCACCGTTACCAGGTCGATGTCCGTGATGGCAATCAGGCCGGGTTCGAATTCGTTCCAGAGGGCGGCCAGGTAGTCGTACCGGGCCAGGGCGTTGTCAAGATCCTTCAGCAGAGACTCCGCCTGCTCCTTGGCCTTGCGCACCTCCAGCCGCAGGGCACTCTCCTTGTTCTGCAAGGTCGGGAGCGCCTTCTGCCGCATTTTCAGCTGCTTGGACAGGTTGTTCAGGGCTGTCTTGTTGTATTGGAACTTGATGGCCATTATCCTTTCCAGTATTTATCGATGAATGTCTGTTTGATACCGGTCTCGGCCTTCGTGAAGTACTTGGCGAAGAGTTCCCACGCGGTGTCCAGCATCTCGTCGATCTTGATGTTCACATCGATGGAGAGCAGGCGGGTGGCGTACTCCTTCGCGTAGTCGAGGCAGCGGTGGTCGTAGTCGGACAGGTCGAAACCGTTCTCCAGCTTGGTCTTGGCGTTCTGGGCGTCGGCATAGAGCCGCACGCCGGCGTTCATGACCTGGCTGTGGTCGTCGCGGGTCTGCTTGCCCTGGACCAGCTGTTTCAGACGGGACAGGGAGCGGAACGGATCAATGATGACCTTGCCCGAATCGGCATCGGCCCGCAGGAAGAGCTGTCCTTCCGTGATGTAACCGGTATTGTCCGGGATGGCATGCGTGATATCGCCATCGTTCAGGGTGGTCACCGCGATGATGGTGATGGAACCGCCGGAGGGCAGCTGCACGGCCTTTTCATAAATCTTGGCGAGGTCGGAATAGAGCGAGCCCGGCATGGAATCCTTGGAAGGAATCTGGTCCATACGGTTGGAAACGATGGACAGGGCGTCGGCGTACAGGGTCATGTCCGTCAGCAGCACCAGCACCTTCTCGTTCTTGTCCACGGCAAAGTATTCGGCGGCGGTCAGGGCCATGTCCGGGATGAGCAGGCGCTCCACCGGCGGCTCTTCCGTCGTGTTCACGAAGCTGATGATCTTCTCCAGGGCGCCGGCGCCTTCGAAGGCGTGGCGGAAGGCCAGGTAGTCGTCGTTGCTCAGACCCATGCCGCCCAGGATGATCTTGTCCACATCGGCCCGCAGGGCCACATCGGCCATAACCGCGTTGTACGGCTGGTCCGGGTCGGCGAAGAACGGAATCTTCTGTCCGGAGACGATGGTGTTGTTCAGGTCGATACCGGCGATACCCGTCGGGATCAGCTGCGAGGGCTGGCGGCGTTTGTACGGGTTCACGGAAGGACCGCCGATCTGGCGTTCTTCCCCTTCCACCTCGGGACCGCCGTCAATGGGGTGGCCGTATGCGTCGAAGAAACGGCCGGAGAGCTGATCGCTCACTTTCAGGGTAGGCGGGGCGCCCAGGAAGGCGACTTCCGCGTTGGTGGGGATGCCCTCCGTTCCGGAGAACACCTGCAGGGTGACGGTGTCGCCCTTGGTCTTCACCACCTGGGCCAGACGGCCGTGCACGGTGGCCAGCTCATCGTTCGAAACGCCCGTTGCGCGAAGGGCCACGGTGGCTTTCGTGATGGCTTCCAGCTGCGTATAGACTCTTTGATATACTTTATTTGCCATTGCTTTCCAGGAGGTTATTGAGTTCTTTCACATATTTTTCAAAGGAATCGCCGTGGAATTCGGAGTAGTTCATCTGCCGGAGCAGGTTGATCATTTCCTTGAAGTAGTTGCGGCATTCCTCGAAGTTCTCGAAGCTGAATTCCTTCGCGCAGATGTCCAGGACCAGGTCCAGCATGAACTGCTGGCGCTCCATCGGGCAGAGGCTGTCGATGGGGTCGAAGGCATCCTGCTGGAGGATGACGAAGTCTACCAGTTCGGATTTCCAGAAGGTCTCGTGGTAGGCCATCGGCACACCGTCGTCACCGAGGATGTTGATCTGCTCGGCGGCGTCGCGTCCCTGGCGGATGATGTTCTTGGCAAGGGAAACCTTGTCCGTCCATCCCTGTTCCACGGTCTCGTCCAGGTAGGCCTGGATTTCCGGGTACTCGAGGTATTTGGAATACGAATCGATGGGGTTCACGGCCGGGTAGCGCTTCTGGTCGGCGCGGTTCTGCTCCAAGGCATAGAAGCAGCGGGCGGCCTTCTTGGTACTCTCGGTCACCGGCTCCTTCAGGTTACCGCCGGCAGGGGAGACCGTACCGATGAAGGTGACGGCGCCCGTCTGGCCGTTGTTCAGCACCACCATACCCGCGCGGGCGTAGAAATTGGAGATGATGGCGGAGAGGTCCACCGGGAAGGCGTCCGCACCCGGAAGCTCTTCCATACGGTTACTCATTTCCCGGAGGGCCTGGGCCCAGCGGGAGGTGGAATCGGCCAGCAGCAGGCACTTCAGGCCCATGGCGCGGTAGTACTCGCAAATGGTCATGGCCGTATAGACCGATGCCTCACGCGCAGCCACCGGCATGTTGGAGGTGTTGCAGATAATGGTGGTCCGTTCCATCAGGTGGCGTCCGGTATGCGGGTCGATGAGTTCGGGGAACTCCGTGAAGATTTCCACCACCTCGTTGGCACGCTCGCCGCAGGCCGCCATCACGATCACCTCGGCATCGCCCTGCTTGGCGATGGCGTGCTGGAGCACGGTCTTGCCGCAGCCGAACGGTCCGGGAATGAAGCCCGTACCGCCTTCCGCGATGGGGTTGAGGGTGTCGATGACGCGCACGCCCGTTTCCATGATGCGGCTGGGGCGCGGTTTTTCCTTATAACCCTTGACAGCAACCTTGACGGGCCATTTCTGCCACATGCAGACGGGGACTTCTTCGCCCTCTTCGTTCACGAGGACGGCCACTTCCTGGTCAATGTTGTATTGTCCGGCGGGGACGACGGATTTGACGGTGAATTCTCCCTTGAAGGAGAAGGGAACCATGATTTTGTGGGGCAGCCAGCCTTCTTTGACTTCACCCAGCCAGTCTGCGGCCACGACCTTGTCGCCGGGGGCGGCGATGGGCGTGAAGTCCCAGAGCTTGGTGTGGTCCAGCGGGTCGGTGTATTCGCCGCGTTTGAGGAAGACGTCCTTCATGGTGGTGAGGTCGTTCAGGAGGCCGTCATAGACGCCGGTCAGCAGGCCGGGGCCCAGCGTGGCTTCCAGCATCCGGCCCTGGAACTCGACTTTGTCGCCGTTCTTCAGGCCGCGCGTGCTCTCAAACACCTGCACCGATGCGTTCTTGCCCGTCACCTTGATGACCTCCGCCATGAGCGCGGTGTCGTCCAGGGTGATGTAGCAGATCTCGTTCTCGGCAACCGGGCCGTCCACACGGACGGTCACGAGGTTGGAGACGATTCCGGTTACGATACCAGTGGTTTTCATATATCCTTTATTTTATTGTTCATTGAATTTGACGCCCTTGAAGGTGCCGCGCACCTCGTCTACGAGCTTGCGGAACAGTTCCCGTCCGCGGGCTTCGTCCAGGGCCAGCCAGCGGTCGGCGATGTGGAGCTTGGCCACATAAGCCAGGACGGCTGTGAGGTCGAAATAATGGAAGGTAGACAAGGAATCCACCTTGGCCCAGGTCAGGTCGTCCAGACCCTTTTCGCGGGCAATGAGGTCGGTTCCGGCCAGGATGCCCTCCACTTTGGCGGCCTCGGTAAACTCGCCTCCGTCGATTCCCAGCACGTCCTGCTCGGCGTCGCGGGAGAGCTGCCGGTTCAGGTAGCGGACCTTGGCGTTGCGCAGGTTCAGGTCGAACCGGAAATACTCCCGCAGGAAACGGCTGCCGCTGTGCAGAGCCTCCTCGTAGAACGGGGCGTTCAGCGACTCGGGGGCGAATCCCTTCAGCAGGAAGTCCAGCGTGGCGCTGTCCCGGGCCGACAGGTCCCGGCGGATTTCACCGAGCACATCCTGGAAACCCTTTCCCTCGGCGTATTGGTAGCCGGGTGTCAGGTAGGGGAGGCTGGCGATGATGTATTCGAAATTGCTCATTATCCGAACAGGAACTTCTTGGTGGTGGGACGGAGATACTCGCCAATCAGGGCGCGGAAGGTGTCATCCGTGAGGCTGATGAAATAGCTGCCGTCTTTGGGACCGATGGTGAAGCCGCCGGCGATTTTCTTGGAGAAGGAGGCTTCTACGTTGCCGCCCAGGATCTTGCCCAGCTCGTTCTTGACGAAGGGCTCCAGCTGGCTGCGCAGGCTTTCGGGAAGCACCAGGGCCAGGTCTCCAGCCTGTCCGGCGTTGAAGTTCTTGGCAACGGTCTCGATGATTTCTTTGATGAAGGCAGGAGCCGAGAGGGCCTCTTTGACCTGGGTGTCCGTGACTTTTGTGATAATCAGGTCTTCGATGTCCTTCCGGGTAGCCTGAAGCGTCTGGGCGCCGGCCATACGGAGGTCTCCGTTTACCTTGGTGGCAAGGTCTTCGGCTTCACGGCGGGCTTTGGCCACGATGGCCTCGGCTTCCTTGTTGGCTTGGGCGACAATTTCTTCCGCTTCTTTCCTGGCCTTGGCGAGAAGAGCCTCACCTTCGGCTTTTCCTTTAGACAAACCCTCGTTGAACAGTTTGTCTGTCAGTTCCTGTAATTTATCCATTTTTCAGAAGTATTATTATCTGGTATAATTAATCTGACAAAGATAATAATACTTATGGATATAATCAAGAGAGACCCCGCTTTTTCCGGTAGGCTTCCCATTGCTCCGCGCTGATTTCCCCGAGGACGGGGCAGCAGGCGTGATGATGGAACAGGATCAGCCCGAACACCGTATCGGCCGGGGTGGGAGTGAATTCCCCGTCCAGGGTGATGCCCAGGGCGCTGGGGGCCGGCAGGTGCTCCAGGATATCGCGGCGCAGGCTCACATCGGGACAGGCCTCTTCGCCCACCAGCGGGAGGGCGATGTTGAAGCCTTTTCCGCCTCGCTCTTTCAGGATGGACGCGTAGGTGTCCCGGATGCGCCGGATAGCGGCTTTCATCAGGCCTTTCCGAAGGAACTGGAAGCGGGCGGCCTGCGTCTCATCCCCTTGCGGGACGGCTTCCTGGGCCACTTCCATGGTCGCGGCAAAGAAGCCGATGGGTCCCATCTTCCCGAAACTCTTGTCCGGGACGAAATCGGCAATCGAAAAACGGCCGCGCAGCCCGGTGACCAGCGGGAAATCCTCTTCCTGCCGCAGCATGGGGAGGCGGACGGTTTCATCGTTCTTGTACCGGTCGATGAAGCAGATGCAGTCGTCGTCGTTGCAGGCGTCCACCACGCGGACGGAAACCCGGACGTGGACAGCATCGGTGTCGATGAGTTTCTGGAACAGCTCCTTGCCGGCCTGGAGGGCATCCTGGCGGGCGGCTCGTTTGACCTTGCTGCGGCTCCGGGTCCGCGGGCATCCGCAATCGGACAGGAATTCCTCCCATCCGAAAATCTCGGCCAGTTTCCCGAGGGACAGGGAGAAGGTGGGCTTGCTGTGCAGGAAACGCTTGTCCGTGAGGACATAGGTGCGGTTCTTGAACAGGGGATTGGCCTGGATGTTCTGGTTGTTCAGGGAACGGGCTTTCTGGTCCAGGAGTTCCCGGTAGCGGGCCTGCTCTGCAACTTCAAAGGCGTTCCGGTCTGTGGCGCAGCGTAAGGCGCTGTCTGTCAGCGCAATGATATCATTCGCGTAATAGCAGTGCGGGTAGAGGGCGTTCAGCACGTGGAGGCAATGGCGGGGCGAGGAAGCATTGCCCCAGAGGAGGAGGGGCGTATCGGCGTTCCGGGCGGCCAGCTGGCGGCAGAAGGCTTCGGCCTGGAGCAGGCCGGGGAGGGCAAGGCTGCCCATACACAGGAGGTCGGGGTCTTTCTTCCCGTTTTTGGAGGGGATGTCGAAGCCTGCCTTGCGGAGGGCGTCGGCAACCAGGAGCGGGGTCTGGCGAAGGTCGCCCAAAACGGGCTCGATGGCCACACGGGGCCGTTTCTTCTGCCATTGACCCACCTGTATCTTGCGGATTTTCTCGTCCTGGAGGGCCGTTGCGATGGCGCAGAGGTGCTCCGATGCGGTCCCCATTCCGCCGCCGGCGAAGTTCAGCAGGCCGCGGCGGGTGGCTTTGCGTAAATCGCAGGCCAGGACGATGGGTTTCTGGTCATGGGAGGAGGCGTCGCCGGGGAGGCCGGCGCCCGGGAGGCATATGACGGGGAAACGGCACCAGGTGTTCAGGTCTTTGACAAGGCCCAGGATGACGTTTCCTTCTTCGATGGATTCGATTCCGAAGCCTGTCAGCGGGAAGTCCCGGACGGCTTCGTAGCATTCTTTCAGTGTGTGGCCGGAGAGGATTTCTCCGGATTTCCCGCCGATGAAAAAGGTCAGCAGGGCAGGGGTCTCCGGGGCGGTCTCCTGCCAGGCCTGCAGGGCCAGCCGGGCATTGTGCAGGTCCTGGAAGGCGGAAAAATGGAGGAGGTCCGCACCCCCTTCCGAGAGCAGTCGGATCTGGGTCTGGAAGGCCTGGAAGACGGCTTCTTCCCCGTCCTGGTTCCCGAGTTGGGCGGACAGGCTGAGGGACAGGCTGGTGGGGCCTACGGTCCCGGCGACATAGATGGGCCGGCCGGCGTAGGCGTCGGCCGCATCGGCGGCTTCCCGGGCGATGCCGATACCGGCCCGGGTCATGTCGGCGGCCTTTTTCTCAAGGCCGAAATCTTTCTGTGTGAGGGAATCGGCTCCGAAGGTGTTGCTCCGGATGATATCGACCCCCGCCTCGATGTACTCCCGGTACACGTCGGCGACGACGGCGGGGTGTGTCAAGTTGACGCGTTCGGGATCGGGGTCCTCTACGCCTCCGGCCAGGAGCATGGTATCCATGGCTCCGTCCAGCACGTATATTTTCTTACCGAGTAGCTTCTGATCTATCATTTGGCCATTTTCTCCATGGCCTTGTGGGCTTTCTGGGCCTCTTTCAGCCGGGACTGGCTGTCTTTGGCAGCTTTCTTGGCCGCGGCCGCTTTCCGCTTGGCCTCCGTTACGGATTTCTCGGCGGAGCGGATCTGGGCATTGTACTGCTTGAGCATTGCCTTATCGTTCTTGATCTTCTTGGTGCGCTGGGTGATGTCTCGCTGCAGGGAACTCAGTTCCTGTTTCTCCAGGGCGGAAATCGAGCCGTCCATCTTCATGGATTTTTTCTGGACTTTCAAGCTCTGTTTCTGCACGTGCAGGTCGGATTCCTGCTCCCGGATGGAGGATTTCAGCGTCTTGGCGGCTTCTTTGGCCTTCTTGGCCCGATCCTTGGCGCTGTCAATGATATCCTGGGATTCGGCGATGGTCTGTTTGGCCGCCTTGGCGTGCTTCTCATGCGTCTGCTGGGCAGACTCTACTGCTGCACGGGTCTGCTCCACGGTTTCGGCAGTGGTGTTGTTCTGCGCGGAAAGGCTGAAAGACAGGACCATACAGGCCAGTGTAAGGAAGAAAAATTTAAACATATCGCGTTTTTTTTTGTATTCTCATTCACAAATATACGCATTTTTTGTATATTTGTACGATTTTATAACAGAAAATGCCTGAGAATACCGTCATACAGGAAGTCTTTCCGCTGGACAGCGGGAAGGTCTACTATTCGATGGATTTTCTAACGTTGGACACGGACGAAGGTGCGTTGACCCTGCGGATGGGAGCCTGGTTGAATGTGGACCCGGTACGCATCCACAAGATGATTGTGCGGGAAAAAGTGCTGCAGGTGGATTCCTTCGAAGTCCTTACCCCTCTTCTGAGCAAGCTCCGCCATGCGGATCCCGATTATTTCAAGCGTTTCATGGGCCTAAAGGTCACGATTGACTTTCCGGGGTATGCCTCTTCCGGCGTAGTGGCCAGCATCCCCTTCGAAAATGATCCGGTAGGCTTCTACAAATGGTGGCGCAAACTCAAACACGAGGAAAAGGTCTATCTGTCCAAAATCAATATGCTGAAACTCTTCCAGAAAGTCTTTCTGATGGATCGGAAACAACTCCTGAAGAAGGATGTCGAATATATGAACAATTTCGGGAAATGACCTGGAAGGAAGCCCTGGAAATCAATACATTCCCTGATGATAAACTTCGTGCCGACGACGTGTGGGACGAAGCCTTCAATTGCAATTATTCCGCCGACGGCCGCTATCTGTTGGAAGCGGAAGCCTTCCCTTCGGAAGTGACGGTCCGCCCCGGGACGCAGATCATCTGCGACGACGCCTTCGCCTACCAGGATTATATGGACGATGAGAACGAAGCCTCCTACCTGGAAAAGATCGACCTTCCGGAGGGGCTCACGCACATCGGGGAGGGGGCCTTCGACGGCTGCGCCTATCTGCGGAGCATCCGTCTGCCCAAAACGCTGGTTTCCATCGGCGGGGGAGCCTTCGCCTTCTGCGCTTCCTTGAAAACGGTGACCTGCCCGGAGAGCCTGCGCGTTATCGGTCCGGATGCCTTTTGCGAATGCTATGAATTGCAGCGGGTGCACCTGAACGCCGGATTGGAAGCCATCGGGAAGGGAGCGTTTTCGCAGTGCGACGCGTTGCGGGAGATTCGGGTTCCCGCGGGAATGCTGAGCCACTTTAAGGCAATGATTCCCAAATCTTTACATCGCTACCTCCGCGAGGGACGATGAACTTGGAAATACGTTCTTTATCGATATGAAAAAATGGTTATTGCTGGCATCGCTCCTGTTGCCGCTGTGCCTGGGGGCTCAGAAAAAGGAGCTGGAATATTCCGCTTTTGATGCGTGGAAGCGCATCGACGGGACCAAGCTGACCCCGGACGGGGCCTTCCTCTCTTATGAGATCCTGTCGCAGGAAGGGGACGGCACCCTGGTGGTGCGCCGGACCATCGAACCCGTGCGCCGGCTCGGGAAACCCCATCAGAGACGGGAAATCCTGATTCCGCGCGGTACCGGTATCTCCGTATCGCCCGACGGCTATTTCGCTTATTTCCGCATCAAGGCTCCTTTTGCCGATACCCGGAAGGCGAAAATCGCCAAGAAGAAGAAAGAGGACATGCCGAAGGATTCGCTGGGCATCCTGGACCTGAAGACCTTTGAAATCAAGAAGCTGCCTTCCCTGAATTCCTTCACCGCAGGCCACGATGCCAAACCCTATGTGGCCTACAAGACCTCGTATAAAAAAGGAAAGAAGCAATTAGAGGCGATGGTGGTGGTGGACCCGGTGACGCTGGCGGCGGACACCCTGCTCCATGTAGAGCACTACCTGTTCTCCCGTGACGGGCAGATGATGGCCTATACCACGAAAAAGGACGCGAAGGATACCCTCTCCAGGAATGCCGTCATCCTCTACAATCCGGGTTCCCGGGAAAAGACGACCGTCTCCGAGGGAAAGAAATTCTACGGCAATCCGGTGTTCAGCGAAGCCGGCGACAAACTGATGGTGCTGGCCTCCATCGACTCGGCCAAGACCGGTGACAAGCATTGCTCCCTCTTGCTGTTCGAAGGCGGGGAGACCCGCGAAATCATCCCGCAGGGCTATTCGGAAGGCCTCCCGGAGGGGTGGACCGTGAACCAGAACGCCTCGCCGCTGTTTACGCCCGACGGCAGCCGCATCATCCTGGGTGTGGCCCCCTGCCTGCCCCCGAACGACACCTCGCTCGTAGATTTCGAAAAGGCGGGCCTGGATATCTGGGTACACGATATGCAGATTACCCCGCCGCAGGCGAAACTGCAGGCCAACGGGATCAAGACCAAGACCTATCGTTCCATTATCCACCTGAACCGCACGCCGCTGCGCATCATTCCGCTTACGACCTCGTATTTCGAGGGCATCGCCCTGCCGGATTGCGGAATGGGCACGTGGGCGCTGGCGCAGGACGATACGCGCTACCGCATTGCCTCCACCTGGGACGACAACCACAAACGGGACATCGCCCTGGTGAACCTGCTGGACGGCTCCCGCCGCCAGGTGGTGGAAGGCCTGAACGGAGGTGTCCAGCTCTCGCCGGAGGGCCGCTTTCTCATCTGGTACAACTTCGACGACAGCCATTTCTATACCTATGAGATTGCGACGGGAACGGTGCGCAACATCACCCGCGAGGCGGGCGTGAACTTCTGGCAGGAGGACGATGACCATCCGATGAAGAAACCCCCGTACGACTATACGCCGCGCTGGGTGAAAGGGGAGGAAGCCGTGGTGCTGACCGACCGCTACGACCTCTGGAAGTTCTCTCCGACAGGGGCTTTCGCTCCGGTGAACCTGACGAATGGCTATGGCCGGAAAAACAACGTGCAGATGCGCACGATGGATCCGGTGGACCATTATCTTTCCGGTACCGAGCGTTCCCTGGACCGCCGGACCAACCTCTATGGCCCGGACGAGCAGGTGATGCTGACGGCTTTTGACGACCAGACCATGAGGACCGGCCTGGCCTATTCCGGCCTGCTCTCTCCCGCCGACCCGGCCATCGTCCTGGACACCATGACCTTCGAGGGCATTGTCCGGGCGCGTGACGATGCCCGTATCCTGTTCTTCCGCAAGGGTAACTATCACCACTGCTACGACCAGTGGGACGCCTGCGGCGGAATGGCGTACGCCACCCGGATTTCGGATATCAATCCCCAGCAGTCTGAGTACAAATGGGGAAATGTGCAACTCGTTGAGTGGAAGGCGTATGACGGTACGCCATTGAAAGGAAAACTTTATATTCCGGAAGATGTTGCTCCGGGCGATAAACTGCCAATGATGGTGTACTTCTACGAGAAGGATTCCCGTTCGCTGTACGGCTATTTCCCGCCGGTATTCAGCCGCTCCATCATCAACATCACTACCTACTGCAGCCGCGGTTACGTGGTCTTTGTCCCGGATATCGTGTACAAGGACGGCCATCCCGGCCAGAGCGCCTACAATTGCATCTGCTCCGGTGCCGAGGCCATGTGCGAGCAGTTCCCGTTCATCGACCGCAGCCGCATGGCCATCCAGGGCCAGAGCTGGGGCGGTTATCAGGTAGCCTGGCTGGTTACGCGGACCGATATGTTCTGCTGCGCAGGCTCGGGTGCGCCCGTGAGCAACATGACCAGTGCCTACGGCGGCATCCGCTGGGGCTCGGGCAATGTCCGTTCCGTCCAGTACGAGCACGGCCAGAGCCGTATCGGAACGTCGATGTGGGAACCGGGCGGCCTGGAACTGTATATCGAGAATTCTCCGCTCTTCGCGGCCGATAAGGTGAATACTCCGCTGCTGATTATGCACAACGATGCCGACGGCGCCGTGCCGTGGTATCAGGGTATCGAGTATTTCTCCGCCCTGCGCCGCCTTGGAAAGCCGGTCTGGATGCTCCAGTACAATGGGGAAGCCCATAACCTGGTCCAGCGCCGCAATACGCGCGACCTGACCCGCCGCCTGCAGCAGTTCTTCGACTACTACATGAAAGGTGGTCCGCTTCCTGCCTGGATGAAGAACGGTATTCCCGTGTCCCGGAAAGGGGAGTATTTCGGCTTTGAGAATGCGGAATAGTAAAACGTTTCAAAAAAGTTGCAAGATTTTGTCCGATATTTATTAACTTTGGAATTGGAATAGTGCAAACACTTATCAATCACATAGTTTATTTCTAAAACAAAGTTAGTTATGTCGTACAAGATTGTTGACATTGAGGGCATTGGCCCTGTGTATGCAGAGAAGTTGATCGCTGCCGGTATCGTGACTGTTGACCAGCTGCTGGAGAAAGGCAAGACCCCGAAAGGCCGCAAGGAGATCGAGGATGTGACCGGTATCTCCGGCAAGTTCATCCTCACGTGGGTGAATCATGCCGACCTGTTCCGCATCGATGGTGTAGGCCCTCAGTTCTCCGAGCTGCTCGAGGCCGCCGGTGTGGATACCGTCGTTGAGCTGGCCAACCGCAAACCTGAGAACCTGGTTGCCAAACTGAACGAGGTGAACGAGGCCAAGAAACTGGTCCGCCGTGTTCCTGCCCTTGTCGAGGTGGAGAAGATGGTTGCCCAGGCGAAGAAGCTGGACCGCGTCGTAAGTTACTAATCGCTTTAGGTCAGATAGGCTAACGGCTTATCTATCAACTTATCACAAGACAGTCCGAAAGTAATTTTTGCTTTCGGACTGTCTTTTTTTTCTGTGTCGCTTGCTTTCTGGCCGTTCTTCCTGGCTTATTAAGCGCCTGTGAGTGCCGGATGGCGGCAACAAGGAGCCCGTGCCACCCTCGGCATCGTAAGAGGGGGGACCGGAACGGAGGTGAGCGAATGCGAACGGAGTAATCGGTGGGGTCGAGCGCAGCGAGACGGCTCACATTGCCACCATCCGGCACCCGCCGAAGGGAGGTGGAAACCGGTCCGGAAACAGGTCTGGAGACTGGGGTGGAAACCGGCCGGAAAACGGGGTGGAACCGGACTGGAAACAGGACGTAAAACAGGTCCGGAAACCGGCCTGCAGGATGGACTGTAAAATGGTTGTCACGAGGGGTGGCAGAATCTTGCAAAACAGGTGTAAAATTCAATTTTTCTGTTTCGCTAAAAATGGCTATCTTTAACACGAAAAATGACGAATTTTAGCGAAAAATGGTATTAACATTTTTGTTACAATTCTAAACACATTTGTTTTATTACTTGTGCATCAATAACTTATGCATTTTGACCACTTGATAGTCAAATTCTCGGATTCGATGACCGATTTTGCCCAAAAAACCGGTTTTCGGGTCTTGGATTGCTCAAAAATCGAGGGGTCCGAGTGCTGGTGCGATGCTGATGCGCGAGCCGAATTGGAGGCTCGGATCGCCCCTTATCCGGCGGCCGGAATCCACTGGATCGACACGGGCGATTATCACTACATGACCCGCCTTTGGACGGCCCGTTTAGGGGAGCCTTTTTCCCTGCTTTTGCTGGATCATCACCCCGATGTCCAGGCTCCGTCCTTGGGACTTATGGCCGGCTCGGACTACCCCCTTCTGAGCTGCGGAAGCTGGGCGCGCGAAGTCCTGGAAAAAGACCCTGATTTGCGGGAATTTTGGATGGTGGGAATTGACCCGGCTCTGTCTTCAGAGGCGGAGGGTCTCAAGGTCCGTTGCTTTACGGAGGACGACCTCCTGAATCTGCCCGAACCGGTCTTTTCATCGCCCGTATATATCTCGCTGGACCTGGATGTACTGCGCAAAGAAGATGCCCGGACCAACTGGGACCAGGGAAGGATGACGCTGCAGCAGCTAAGTGAGTACCTGGAGGCTGTTTTTGCCCGCAATCGGGTGCTTGGCGTGGATATCTGCGGGGGTATTACGTCGGCGAAAGGCGGCCATGCCGAAGACTCTCGGATCAATGCGGATTTGCGGGATAAACTAATTGAACTATTAATGAAAATAAAATAAACTAATTCTTTAAAAATCAAGATTATGGCTAAAGTTAAAACCGAAGGAAGTGCTGCTCCGAAAGTACTTTGGAGCTCTTTGGGTGTGACGATTGCAGTCATCCTCCTTATGATGTCTTGCTGCACCACCATTGATTCGGCATCGGTCGGTATCCGTTTCAAGAAATGGTCCTCCAACGAAAACCTGCGCGGCGGCGTGGAAGGAACCTGCCGCGGCTGGGTCTGGTACAACCCCATTACGGAGAATATCTTCGAGTATCCGACTTACATCCAGCGCGTTACCTATGAACCCTTTACGGTGAACCCCAAGGACGCCGCCATTTTCTCCATGACCCCGACGCTGGCTTACCAGATCGATGAGAGCAAGGCGGTGGATATCTTCGTCAAATACCGCAAGCCGGTCCGCGAACTGGAGATGGGCTACATCAATACCTGTATTTTCGAGGCTTATCGAACCTGCGCGAACAATTACACGTCGGACGAGCTGATGGCGAACCGCGCCAAATTCGAGCTGGAAGTACGGGCGCGTCTGGATGAATCGATGAACCAGGAAGGCTTCATCGTGCGGGAATTCACGACCAAGATTGATCCCCCGGCATCCCTGACGGCGGCCATCAACGCGAAAAACGAAGCGGTCCAGAATGCCCTGAAGGCCGAAAACAAGGTGAAGGAAGCCGAGGCAGAAGCGAAGATTGCCATTGCCAAGGCAAAGGGCCAGGCCGAAGCGCAGCGCATCCAGGGCGATGGCGAAGCCTACTACAACCGCGTGGTGGCGGCCTCGTTGAACGCCCTGCTCGTGCAGCAGTACGCCATTGAGAAATGGAACGGGGAAATGCCTACCTACAATGGCACCAACGCCCTTCCTTTTATCAATTTAGGAAAATAGGGTTGCACAATCCGTTCGCTTTTTGTATCTTTGAAAGATAGATTAAAGGATCGTTTTTCTACATGAAAATTGTGCATAGCGTTACCGTACTGTTTGTCGGTATCCTGCTTCTGATAACGTTCTCGTGCGGCCGGAAGGATAAGACGGCCGAGGCGCCTTTCCAGCCTGTCCTGGAAGTAAAAGGCATTCAGGTGGATATGGTGGAAATGCAGCCGGGGACCTTCTCCATGGGCTGCGTGCCCGATGGCCGGAAACTGACCGGGACGGAGGAAATCCATCAGGCCGTTATTCCCGGCTATGCCATAATGGCCCAGCCGGTTTCGCCAGAACTGTGGAAGGCCGTCACCGGAAAGGACGGTAAGATCTCGTACGACGAGGCCGTGAAATTCGCCGCCAAGGTGGCCAAATGGACCGGCCTGCCCGTCCAGGTGGCCTGGGAAGACCAATGGGAATATGCCGTGCGGAAAGGCTGGCAGGGCGAAGGAGGCATCCATCCGGTCAAAGGTATCCGCGAACTGACCTCCCGGTGGGACGATGAAAAGATAGGGGCGGTGGTCCGTACCGAAACGGAACGGGCGCCGATAGCTTCCTATACCAAGGCGGGCGATATCAGTTTCCGCCTGACCTGGAATACCGGAAAACCCCTTCCTCCGGAGATCTATTCCACCTTCGTGGTAAACAAGCCGCCTGTCCGGGAAGCTATTGATTATCAGGCTATGAAACCGGGTGAAACCCTTACGGTTAACGGTGTTTCCTTCAAGATGATCGCCATCGAGGGCGGTGCATTCACCATGGGTGCCACGCCTTCTCAGACGGCCTTCGATTATGCCAAGGAGGATGAGAAACCCGCTCATGACGTGATTGTTTCGGATTTTGCCCTGGGCGAGACGGAAGTGACCGTTGGCCTGTGGCAGGCCGTCATGGGGAACCTTCCCTATGGAAACAGTTCCCGCACGCCGGAAATACCGGTGGGGAATGTGTCGTGGTACGGGGCCCAGGAGTTCATCATGAAACTGAATGCCTTGACCGGCAGGAAGTTCCGTCTTCCGGAAGAGGATGAATGGGAGTATGCCGCGAGGGGTGGAAAGAAGGGCGGAGACCTTCGTTATGCCGGCTCTACGGTGCTGGGCGAAGTGGCCGTCTATACGCCCAATGGCAGCGAAAAGCCTGCCAGGATGAAGCCGGTCAAGAGTCTC
>Ga0256407_10001510_pt1 | contig 48527 bp, 25 predicted proteins | sample RumenRJG_04DNA_FD_193489 | JGI IMG/M metagenome (GOLD analysis project Ga0256407, IMG submission 193489) | Bovine rumen microbial communities from Lethbridge, Alberta, Canada - RJG_04 | ecosystem: Host-associated > Mammals > Digestive system > Stomach > Rumen | place: Canada: Alberta...
TCTTCTTCATTTATTTCTATTTGTTTTTCTAATTGTTTATTATTTTTTTCTAATAATGTATTTACTTTTGTTTTTTCATCAATTTCTTCTTTTAATTTATTGTTTTCTTTAATTAAATTCTCATTTTTATATATGAATTTATCATTTATATTTCTAATTTTATCATAAAGCATTTCAACTAAAGAAACAATATCATTTTCTTTTTCTTTTATTATATAATTTACTTCATTTGTTAATTGTAATAAACCATTTATTATATCATTACTTTCAGGATTTTCACTTTCATTAAAAGATGATATTAAAAGTAAAATTTGATTTTGTAAAAAATGATATATATCAATTTTTATTTTTATAATTTGAGAAGCATATAAATAATTAGGATAATTTTTTTCAATTAAATTATCAACAAAATCCATTTGAATTTTTAAAAAATTTTTAAATTCTTCATTAACTTCATTTTTATTTGAAGAAAGAGTAATAATTGCTTCTAATATTTTCTAAAAATAATAAAAAAAAAAAATTTACATTATATTGTGGAATTTCCATTTCTAAATTTGCCTCATTAACTTGATTTTCATCTAAATCAATATCACATAATAAATTATTTATTGATTGATTAAATAAATTTGGTTGAATTGATTTATCATTTAAAATTTGAAGATTTGGTAAATTTGATAATATTGTTTTTACATTTTCAATTGTTGGTAAATCAATTCTTAATTCTTTTAATTTAGGTAAAGTTGATAATGATTTTCCTATTTTTTCAAACTAAAATTTCATATAAATTTTTATTATTTTTACATCAATTATAGGATTATTTGATATATCAAGAGAAATTAAATTTTTAAATGATGAAAGATTTTTTGGAAGTGAAGTTAAATTAGTATTTGATAAATTTAACTATTTCATAATTAAAATAATTAATACTTCAATTTTATTTTGCTTATCTTGAATTTGATCAAAAATATTTTCAAATTCTGTTTTTCTGTTATTCAAATTTATACTCATATTTTTTAAGTAAATATTAAAAAATTATTAAAATAAAATAATAATTAAATGAGTGAAGATGAATATAATGATTTTGAATATGATAATAATGAAGAAGTATCCATAAATGGAAATAATCAAAAAAATAATGATATAGAAAACGAAAATAATGATGATAAAATATATAATTATGAAGATATTAATTTAAATAATAATAATAATAATAATATTCAGAATTCAATAAAGAATAATAAAGAAAAAATTGATTTATTATCTGATAATGAAAATGAAAATGATAATAAAAATAATACAAATAATAATTTTTTATTATATGAAGAAGATGAAGAAAAAGATTTAGATAATAAAAATAATGTAAAAATAACAAATAATTATGAAAAAGATAATATTAGTGAAAAAAAAAATAAAAATTATAAAGAAATAGATGAAAATACTTTTTTAACAGGAACAAAAATGAAACAAAAAAATTTAAATGAAAATAAAGAAGAAAAAGAGGAAAATGAAGAAGAAGAAGAAGAAGAAGAAGAGGAAGAAAGAAAAGTTGAATTAAAAGATGCAGAAGTAGATGCAACAATAAAACCAATTATTAAACATGAAAAAAAAAATAATATGAATCATTTATATGATAGTTTAACTCAAATGTCATTAAAAAATAGAATTAAAAAATTAAATATTAAAAATAATAAATTACTTTTATCAAATGATAAAAACCAATTTATAATTAAAGACATACCAACAGCAGAAAAATGTTTTAATAATATGAAATTAAAAATTGATAATATATTAGAATCAAATAATGAAAATGAAAAAGAATTAGAAAAAGAAAATCAAAAAATGTTAGATATATTTTTTAAATTAAATAAAATAGTATCAATAATTCAAAAACATACAAAAATTGAAAGAAAGAAAGAAAATAAAAAAATAGAAATAGATACAAAAAAAAATAATGAAAAAATAATAAATCAATATAAAAAAGAATTTCTTCAATTAAATACTAGAATAAAACAATTAAATGATCCAAATTATTATGAACAAATAGAAGAAGAAAAAGATAAAATTTTAAAAGATATTGAATTTTATAAAAAACAAAATAAAGAATTAATAAACAAACAAAAATCACAATCAATTTTATTATCCAGACAAGTTAAAAAAATAAATGTGGATTCTTTAAAAATATATAAACCTAATTCAGATTATTATAATTTAAGAGAAATTTATAAAAAATTATCTAATCAAAAAGAAAAAAATCAGCAAAAAAAAAAAGATAATGAAACAAAAATAAATGAATTAAATAAATATAAAGAAAAAATTGAACAAATTGCTAAAGAAATGTATAATATAAAAGAATTTATTAATGTTTCTGAAGTTGAAAAAATTGAAAAAGAAAAATTAAAATTAAAATCTGATTTGGAAAAAAAAACTGAAATATTAAATGGAGCTTTTGAAAGTTATAAAAAAAAATACGGAAGTGAAATTGAAAGAAATGAAAAATTAATTTATGAATTAGAAAAAGAAAAATTAAATTTATTAAAAGAAATGAAATTTGAAACACAAAGAAATGAAAATTTAAGTGATGTTGTTAAAAAAATATATCAACCTATTGCTGAAATGTTTGAAAAAGAAAAATATGAAAGAAAAAAAGAAGTTAATGATATTTTTGAAGAAGTTGAAAAAAAAGAAAGAGAAAAAGAAGAATTATTAATTGAAACTGATTTATATGAAAAACAAAAAGAAAAAATTGAAAATTTTAGAAAATTAGAAGAAGAAAAATTAAAAAATGATGATGAAAATAATTTTCAAATTAAAGATATTAATGAAACAAATATTGAAAATATAGAAAATAATTTTTCAAATCATTCAAATAATATTAAAAATAAAAAAAAAAATATTAATGAATTAAATGATAAAAATGATAATAAAGATAATAAAGATAATAAAAATTATACTATTGAAAATATAGAAAATGAAAATAATAAAATTAAAAATCTTATTGAAACAATTGAAAAGGAAAATAAAGATAATATTGATCTTATTGAAAATTATGAAAAAGAAAATAAGATAAATAATATAAATCAAATAGAAAATGAAATTAATACAAATAAAAATCTTGTAGAAAATGATAATAATAAAAATATTATTGAGTATAAAGATAATAATTTACAAAATATAAATAAAAATAGAAAACCTAATTTTAATTTTAAATTGAATGAAATAGAAAATAATAATAATAGTAATAATATAAATAATGTAGGAAATCAAAAAGAAACTGAAAATATTGGAGAACCTTTAAATGAAACTGTTGAAGATCAAAAATATAATAATACAGAAGAGAAAAAAATGAATGAAAATACAAATAATAATAAAATTGAAAATGAAGAAAAATCAAAACAAGAAGTGAATAAATATATTGATGAAAGTATTGAAGATATTCCTTTACATAAAATAAATAATAATACTAATGAAAATAATAAAAATGATTTTCAAAATAAAAATGAAGAAGATAATTTTAATAAATTATTACAAGAACCTGAGACTCAAAAAAATAAAAAATTCATTGATCCATTAGATGAATTTGATGATTTAAATGATAATTAAAAATATATGTTTGTGTTATGATTAAAATAATATAAATGGTATTATTAAATTTTTTTTAATGAAACTAATAATTTTTAAATATTTTTTTAGTTTTATTAATTTTTTAAAATATTTTTTGATATTTAATTCTAAAAAAAACTTAATAACTTTTTTTAAATAATATTTTATATTTTAATTAAACAAATTATTAAAAAAAAATTAAATAAATTAAAATAAATTTTAGCATACCTTTTTCAAACTTAAAAATCCTTTAACATTATTATTCCCATTATAAGTAATAGAAATTCTACTTTTATCATCCAAACTTAAAAAATTATTTAAAGTTATTCCAGGAATACAATTTTCTTTAATAGAATTAATATTCATTTTATTATCATCTAAATTTAAATTATTAATATCATTTTCAATTAAATTATTTTCATTATTTATTAAAAAATGACCACCTTGTATTTGATTAATAACAACTTCACCATTAATTAAAATTTGTATTTCAGGTTTTTCTTTAACAAAAAAAGATAAAGAAATTAAATAAATTCCTTTTTCCATTATTTTAATATTAATACTATTTTTTTCCCAAATAAAATTTTCAGGTGAAGTATTCATTATTTGAATTTCCCAAGGAATAAAAGAATTATTTTTTTTTTCTCCTGATAACCAAAACCATTTTCCAATATAATTTTCTTTAATTAATACATTATTAATTCCATTTTGATTATCCATTGCATTATTAAATTCATTTATTGTTGGTTTTAAATCTAATTCATTATGAATTTCAATTAAAGCTTTATTTACATCATCAATATTTGCTTTTCCTTTTAAATATGTTATTATTTCTTTAATATTTGCTTTTAACATTAAATCATTTTTTAATGATTCAATTTGAAATTGTGTATCATTTACAAATGAATTAAATTTATCATAATCAATTTTATTAAGATAATCTTTTGATACTTTATCAAATGATAATTGAATTTTTTCAATATCATTTTTATCTAATTTTGAATCTAAAATAAGACTTATTTCTCTAATATCAGCTTTATTATTTATTAATGGTGTTATTTCTGATAAATTTGCTTTTTTATCTAAAGAAATTTGAATATCATTATCAAAACTTTTTATATATTCTTGAGTATATATTTTTATTTCATCTATTTTATTTTTCATTTCTGTTTTTATTGATTTATATAAATTATCTAAATCATTAAATGAACAATAATTTTCTGCTTTTGATGCAGATAAAGTATTATTTGATATATCATTTATTTTTTTATGTATTATTTCTAAATCTTTATGTGAAAGTGTTTTATTATTTATTGTATTATTTAATTCTAAAATTTGATCATTTAATTTATTTATTTTATCATTGAAAACTGAATTCATATTATCATTTACGTTTGCATTTGTATTAGTACTTGAAAAAGTTTTTATTTTATCATCTAATAATTTAATTGAAGAATTAAATGAATTTAAATTATTTTTTAATAAACCTAATTCATTTTTTAATTGATTAGATTCATTATCAATTTTATTTATTTTAGAAATTAAATTTTTATTATCATTATTTGCATTAGTAATAATACCTTCAATTTCTTTATAATCAGCTTTATTTGAAGTTAAATTATTTAAAACAGTATTAACACTAGCAAATTGTTTTCCAATATTTTCAATTAACCTATCTAAATCATTATCAATTTCAGCAATTTTTTTATTTATTTCATTATGATTAATATTATTAATTTGATTTTGAATATCCTGAATATCATTTTTATTAGCTTTTTTATGTAAAGCAGCAATAACATTATCTTTATTTGCTTTATTATTCATTTGTTCATTAAAAGTTTGCATAGAAACAAATTTTAAATTTAAATCATCTAAAGAATATTTTAAATTAATTTTAATATCTCCATTTGCTAAAATAGATTTAATATCATCTAAAGAAGGTCTAGTCATAACAATATTATTAAGATCATTTCTATTTGCTTTTTCATCTAATAATAATTGAACATCATCTTTAGTTGGTCTTTGTTCAATATTTTGTGCAATTTCATTAAAAGTTCTCATTATATCTGCAATATTTGCTTTTATATTTAATGATGATGATAATTCACTTTTTGTTGCTTTTGTTCTTTCCATTTTTTCTATTTTTTTTTGATTTTGTAATATTATTGTATATAAATGTTTGAAACAAAGACGTGTTGTTTCTATTGGATTATTATTCCATTCATTTGGATTGTTTAATAATGTTTCAAATTGTAATGGAATATTTTCATTATTATTTCCTAATGATGATTGATTTGAAGAACTATTTGACATTCTTATTTTTTATTAAATATATTATTTTTATAAAAAAATTTAAAAAAAAAAATTTTAAATTTAATTTCTATTAAAAAAATAAATAAAAAAAAAAAAAAAAAAAAAAAAAAAAAAAAAAAAAAAAAAAAAAAAAAAAAAAATATGAAAAACCCTTATCCAAAAATCCCAAAAATTCCTTTTTTCTTTTCAACACCTTCATAATTAAAATCATTTTTATCAAACCCTTGATAATTTTTACTTGAATTAACAGCTCCATTAAACATAGAAGTTAATTTATTAATAGCTTCTTGTTCTTCAAAATTAGAAGGTTGAAATCTCCTCATAAGAATTTTCCCATATTTTGTCATATTATCAAAATATTGTGCTTTTTTAATACAATCTTTAGCTCTTAAAATAGTATTTTGAGAATCCATTAATTGCATTCTTAAATTTAAATTTTTTTTTCTTAATTCATCTAAATTATCTTTTTCATCATAACCTTTATTTAATAATTTTTCCATTTGTTCTTGTTTTCTTATATCTTCTTCTGCTCTTGAATTTATTGCTTGTTGTAATGCTTTTATTTCTAATTGTAATGCTTCTTTTTCTTTTGAAAATACTACTTTTTCATTTTTTAAATTTGTTATTTGGTCATTTAATATTTTTGTTTGATTTTCTGAATCATTTTTTGTTTTTTCTATTGATTTTTTTATTGTTTCAGTTTGTTCTTTTACTTTTTTTTGTATTGTGTCCATTTCTAATTTTGATCTTTTTACTTGAATTTCTAATTCTTCTATTAAATTATTTTTTTTGTCTAATTCTTCTTCATTTTGTTTTATATTTTCATTTAATGTGTTTACTTGTTTTTCTAATGTTTCCATTTTTATTTTATTTTTCGTTTGTTCTAATATTATTTGAGATGTTACTTTTTTATTATCATTTTTTAACATTGTTATTGTTTCTTCTTTTGATTTATTTTCAAATTCTAAATCTTTTATTTTTTTATTTGATTCTTCTATTTTTTCTAAATATTCTTTTTCTTTTTCATTATTTAAATTATTTGATTCTTCATTTTTATTTGTTTTTAATTTCATTAAATCTAATTTTACTTGTGTTAATTCTTTTGTTAATCCTTCATTTGTTGATTCTAAATTTTGATTATTTGATTTTAATTTATTATTTTCATCTGATAAAACTTGTAATTGACTTTGTAATAAAATCATTTCATCTGCATTATTATTTTCTTGTTCTTCATTTTCTTTTTCTAACATATTTTTTTGTATTTCTTCAATTTTATTTGTTAATTCATTTATTTTATTTTCAAATTCTTTATTTTTTTCTTCTAATTCTTGATTTGTATTTTTTATTATTTCATATTGATTTTTTAAATTTGTATTTTCTAAATTTGTTTCATTTAAAACTTTTTCTTCTTCTAATACTTTTTCTTTTAATTTTTCTAATTCACAATTTAATTCTTGTTTTTCTAATTCTTTATTATTAATTTCATCATTTAATGTTATTAATTGATTTTCATATTCCTTTATTTTTTCATTTGTTTCTGAATCATCTTTTATTTCTTCTTTTTCTTTATCTTCTTTATTTTTTTTAAATTCTTCTATTTGTTCTGTTAATTTTTTATTATTTTCTTTTAATTGATTTACTTCAGATTTTAAAATATCATTTTCATTTGTAATATATGAATAAATATCTTTTTCATCATTTGGTTTATTTATTTTTTCTTGAAGTTGATTTATTTTAATTTCTTGTTCTTTATTTTTTTCATTTAATGAATTTATTATTTCATTATTTTCTATATTTTTATTATTTGCCTTTTGAAGTGAATCTTTTAATTGTATTATTTCATTATTTTTTTCATTTATTTCATTTAAATTTTGTTCAATTAAAGATGAAGAAACATTATTTTCATTTGATGAAATTATTTTTTTTAAATCTTCAATTTCTTTTTGTAAATTATTAATTTTCTTTGAAGAATTATTATTTTTCTCTTCTAATTCATTATTTGTTTTAGTTAAATTATTAATTTGATTTTGTAAATTTGTTTTTTCAACTTCAAAATCTTTAACACTATTTATACTTTCTCTATTATTTTTTTCATTTGTTGGTGATCTTTTATTTTTCAAATTTTTATAATCTTTTTTTTCATTTTCTTTTGAATTAATATCAACTTTTTGAATATTTTTTATTGAATTATCATTTTTATTATTTTTTTTATCTTTAGAAATAAATTGTTTTCTTTCTAAATTTTTTTTTAATTGTTGATTATTTTCTTTTAATTGCTTATTTTCATTTTCTAAATCTACAATTTTCTTTTTTAAAATTTCATTATTATTATCTTTTTCTTTATCTTTGTCTTTATTTAAATCTTTATTAATTGATTTTGTTTTTTCTAATTTTGGTTTTTCAATTTTTAATGCCTTTAATCTTTTAATTTCTTCTTCTAAATTAGTAATTTTTTTTTTATATTCATTTTCTTTTTCTAAATCTTTTTCATTTTGTTTTGATAAAGATTTCGCTCTATCTAATTTAGGTTTTTCTTTTAAAGCTTTTAAATTTTTTATTTCATTTTCTAAATTAAATATTTTTTTTTGCATTTCTTCTTTTTCATTATCTTTTTTCTCTTCAATACTATCATTTATTGGTTTTTTTAAATTTTTTAATAATTGCTTTTTTAATTCTGCTTTTTCTTTAAAAAATTTTTCTTTTTCACTATCAAATTGTTTTTTTAATTCTTCACTTTCTTTTATTAATTGTTCTTTTTCTTGTTGCATTTGTTTTTGATATTTTCCTTTTTCTTTTAATGCTTTATCTTTTTCATTTGAAATTAATTTTTGTAAATCTTTTTTTTGATTTTGTAATTTTTGTTTTTCTTCTTCAAATTGTTTTAATAATTCTTCTTTTTCTTTTTCAAATTTTTCTTTTTCTTCATTTACATTTTTGTCTTTCTCTTCACTTTGTAATTTTAATTTTTTTGATTCTTTATTTAATTTTTTAATATCTTCTTTTAATTTTGTTTTCTCTTTATTTAAATCTTCATTCTTTTTTTCAATATTTTCTTTTTCTTTATTTATTTCATCAATATTATTTTTTAAACTTTCTTTCTCTTTATTTATTTCATCAATATTATTTTTTAAATCTTCTTTTTCTTTATTTATTTCATTTATTTTTTGATTTAATTTAATTTTATCTTGCTCTAATATTTTAATATTATTTTCCAAATCACTTTTTTGTTGTTTTAAATTATTAATATTTTGTAATATTGATTTATCATCTCCTTGTAATTCATTAATATTTATTGTTAATGTTTCATTTTCTTTATTCAATAATTCTACATTATTTTTTAATTCTAAATTCTCTTCTTTTATATCATTTAAATTTTTTTCTAAAATATCTTTTTCATTTGAAATTTCTGAAAAGTTTTTTTCTAAATTATTTTTTGCTTCTTTTATATTTAATAAATTCTTTTGTAAATTCTCATTTTTTTCTTTTATTTCATCAAAATTTTGTTTTATTATATTTTTCTCATCTTTCATTTCATTAAAATCATTTATTAAATTTTCATTTTCATTTTTTATTTTATTTAAACTTTTTTGTAATTCATTATTCTCTGCAAGTAATTTATTAATATCAACTTCTCCTTTTTGAAAACTTGAAAAGTTCTTTTCTAAATTTTCTTTTTCTTTTTTCATTTCTTTTAAATTCTTTTCAAGATTATTTTTTTCATTTTTCATTATATCTAAATTCTTTTTAATATTCTCTTTTTCTTGATTAATTCCAAATAATTTTTTTTCAAAATCTGTTTTTTCAATTTTTGTATCTGTTAAATTCTTCTCTAAATCTTCTTTTTCTCTTAATAATTCATCATTTTGTTGTTGAATAACATTTAAATTTTTTTCTAAATCATCTTTTTCTCTATTTAAATTTTCAAAATGAGAAACTAATGTTTCTTTATCTCTTTGTATTTTTTCATTATTTATTTTTAAAGTTTCATATTCTTTTAAAATTTTTTCATAATTTTTATTTAATTCATCTCTTTGTTGTATTGTATCTTTTAAAACTTTTTCTAAATTATCTCTTGTAGGATCATTTTTTTTTCTAAATTCTTCATCAGAATTATTATTTATATTATTATTATTATTATTATTTATATTCATATTATTATTCATATTATTATTCATGTTATTATTCATATTATTATTGTCAATATTATTATTCATATCCATATTCATATTATCTAAATTCATATTCATATTATCTAAATTCATATTCATATTATCTATATTATTATTCATATTAATTGTATGTATATTCAAATTATTATTCATCATAAAGTTATTATTACCATCTTTTATTTTATTTTTAATTAATTTTGTTTTTAATTTATTTTTTGGGGCACTTCTTTCTCTATAATCATCATTAATTTCAAAATTATTATTATTTCTTAAAGGACTATAATCATTACTATCATAAAAATTATTATTACTAGAATCATAAGCTACTGGACTTATTCCCCTTTGAAAATTAAAAGGAATTTGATTATTTTGATTTAAATTATTATTAATACTATTATTTATAATATTATTATTATAATTCATATTTTTATGATGTCTAATTATTTGTTTTTTATTAATTGAATTACTTTTAGAAAATCTAAAATGAGGATTCTCAAGACTTCTATTATAATAAGTATTTGGTATTTCCTCTCCTTTTAAATTAGCAATAAATGTTTGAATATTATTTTTTGTTTGTTGAATTATATTTTCTGATATATCTATATCTGTATAATATGGGGTATTATCTAACATATAATCTGGAGATGTTTGTTGATATGTTCCTAAATTTAATGTTTGAGGAGATTGAAACATTGGCTCATTATACATTGGATAATTCATTTTGTTGATTTATTTAATATTTTATATTATATTTTTTAAATTTATATCAAAAGTAGAAAAAGTGGTTTTTTTAAATTTTTAAATATTAAAATTCAAAAAATAATAATCAATAATCAAAAAAATGTGGAAAAATATAATATATTATATTAAATTTATTTATTTAATTTAAAGGATTTGATTTATTCAAAATATTCTTTGTAATAAAATATAAAATTTACATTTAATTAATAATTAAAAAAATATTTCATTAAATACAGGAAAATAAGGAAGTAATATTAAAATAAAAGGAGAAAGAATTAATGTGAATAAAAGAGAAAAAAGAATTATAATAATTTGAATACAAATATTTTGTATTCTTTTTCCACATGCAAAACAAGAATAAATAGAACAAAATAACCCAATAAAAAGCATAATATAAGAAATAATAATAAGTCCTAATTCTCTGAAAAAATCAGAAAAACAACTTGGTTTTCTTAAAGAAATATATCTTTTTCTTAAATAAACTTTACAATGATTTTCATTACTAATTACTAAATGATCTTTTGAAAAATTTTTAAAACAATATTTACAAATTGACACTCCACAATTTAAACATTTAATAAAATTATTTCCACTTTTTGAATATAATGCAGGTTCATAACATTTATTACAATAGATATTTTTTGCTTTATTAAATAAATAAAATTTTTTATTTGAATTTACATCAATAACGTGTTCATAAATATAATTTTGAAGTTCTTTAATTTTTTTTTCATTATCTTTATTATTTTCATTTAAAATATTTTCAAAATATAATTGACTATTATTACTTCTTTTAGTTTTTTCAATATTTTGTATCAATTTATTATAATGAGGAACACTTACAATTTTTTTAATTAAATCATTTGTTAAAATATTTTGACATTTAAATTTAGGACATTTCATTTTTATTTCATCATTATCAATTAATTCTTCAAAATAATATTTTCCACATTTACTACAAAATATATGAGAACAAACATTTCCAGGAAAATTATTTTCATTTATAGCATAAAATTTATCACACATAAAACAAGGAAAATATGAATCTTCACCATTATGACTTATAATTGAACCTGTCATTATTTCTAAACTTTTTGTCAAATTTTTTGGTCCTACTATTATACTTCCTCTTAAATTACTATTTATTGTATTTTTAAAATTGTTTTTTTCTTCTTCTTTTTCTTCTATTATTTGATTTATTTTTGGAGAAAAAAAATCTTCTTTAAATGATATTTTTGATTCAATTGGAAATGCTGGATTTGTTTTTGTTGTTAATATATTACTATTACCTGGGATTTCACATATTAATACTTCTTCACTTTGTAATGGTTTAATTATATTATTTTTATTATTATTATTATTATTAAAAACATTATTATTTTCATGATATTCATTTTGATTTATTTCAATTGTTTTATTATCTTCTGATTCACTTGAAACTTGATCAAATATAATATTTACTTTTTTTTTACTTGATTCTAGATCATTCATTGTTAAAAACATATTATTATTTTCATTATTTGATTCTTGTTTATAAAATTTTGAAGTATGATTTAAATTTATATTTTTATTATCCATATAAAACCTAATTTTTATTATAATTCATTAATTTATAAACATTTAAATAAAAATAATATATAATGTCAAATAATAATTCACTTAATGTATTATCCTCTATTTCTAAAACAGAAAATAAAAATTCAAATTTTGAAAGTTTTGTTCCTGAATTTAAAGAAGGAAGAGAAAATGTTATAAATATATTAAAAATATTAATAGAACAAAAAAAAATACAACCATTTATGCAATTTATAACAATAATAGAAGAACAAAATCAAAATAAAATGAAAGAATTTATAAAATCAAAATATTTCGAATTTGTTGAAAGTATAGATAATATAAAAGAATGTAAAGTATTAGTAAAAAGTACTGACGAAGTATTAAATGAATTAGAAAATTCTATTCAAGAATTTTTAAAAAATTTTAAAATAGATTTTATAGAAAGAATAAGAAAAAAAGAAGAATTTAAAAATATGTTAAAAGAAAAAGAAAAATTAAATGTTTCATATATTTTATTTGCATATATGAATAAAGCAGATTTAGCCTTAAGACAACATCAATTTCAATTATGTATAAGATTAATGAATACTGCAAATAATAAATATTTAAGAAGATTCCCAGTTACTTCAATTGTATATAAAAAAGGAGAAGAATTAATTAATAAATTTAAAGGAAAAATAAAAAGTATAATACAAGAAAAATTAACAAAATGGTTAATTGATGTTAATACAGAACAATCAATTATTGGTAATAAAGTTTTTAAAAAAATGAAAATTAATAATGAAAATAATGAAAAAAATGGTTTTGGAATGAATGAAAAAAATGATAATAAAATAGGAAAAAAAAGTTTAAGAACAACAAAAAGTATTGTAGATAGTTTATTATTAATAAGAAATACATCAAATTTAAGTCATATGATAAATAAAAATAGTATTGCAAAAGCATCAATTGTTGCAACTGGTGAAATTAATGAAGAATTAGAATATGATATTTTTTATTTAGTTTCTAATATTGATTTAAAATTTTTAGATGAAGCTTATAAAATTTATAAAAATGTTGATATTGATACAAAATTTTTAGATTTTTTTAGAAGTTTTAGACAAGGTCAAATGAGAGATTTAATTAAAATTGAACATAATAACATCGATAAAAATAAAATTAATCAAAGTAGTTTTTATGATTCTTTTTTTTCTGAAATTATTGGTTTTATGATTTTACAAGTTGCTGTTTATGATTTATATCCTATTTTTTATACTAAAAGAAAATTTGAAAATTCTATGAGTTTTTTAGTAAAAGAATTACAAAATAATTTAAGTGTTGAATTTGAAACTTTTAATACTACAAATGATTTTATAAATTTATCAAGAAGTATTTATATATTTTTAGATACAATTGATAGATTAGGAATAAATGAAAAAATAGGAATTGATATAAGAAGTTTAATAATAGAAAAAGTAAAAGAAAAAGTAGAAACATTAAATACTTTATTAAGAAATAAATATATGATGATAATTAAAGATTTAATTTTAGAAGATCATAATAATAACAATACAAAAGTAATAGTAAATAATAAAGAAGAATTAGAAAAATATGCATTACAATATTATTTTGATTTAACAGAAAATAATATAGATATAAATAAATTTCCAATTCAATTACCATATTCAAAATTTATAATTGATTTAAATGAAAATTATAAACAATATATAAATGAACTTTTTAGATTTGTAAAACCTTTATATAAAGATTATGATTCAATAATACCAAATAACGTTTCAATTTTTTTACAACAATTAAATACACCATTCTTTGAATTTTTATCAGATTTAAATCAACAAATAAATGCAGTATCATTAGCAAGAATATATCATAATGTAACATATATAATTAAATCAGGTAATTTTTATACAGAATATGTTAAAAAAATATGTAATATAAAAACAATAATTCAAATATTTAATAAAGATAGATTAGAAAAAGTATTAGAACATTATTCACAAGAAATTTATGAAAATATAAAATCAACTATTGAAAAATTATTACAAGACCTTGCTGCTGAAAATTATCTTCCTGAAAAAGAAAATGATTTTTGTAGTGAATATATACTTGAAATTGAAAGATATATTAATTTTAATCTTGAAAATTTTCAACCACTTTCTGATTATTTTATTGTTGTATGTTTAAAAGATGCTTTGAGTTATATTCAAAGTTTTTATTTAAATATTATTTTTAATGAAGATATTATTTCTAAATATAATTATTATTTCATTGTAAATTTAATAAAAGATATTCAATTATTAAATAAATATTTAAGTGGTATTGGTTATAAATTTAAATGTGATGGATTTAATGATTTAATTACTCCTCTTGAAAATATGCTTATTAAAATATTTGAACAAAAAAAATTTAATGATTTTATAACAGAAAATGAAAAATATCAAGATAAAATAAATATTGAAGATTGTTTAAACTTTTTATCAAGATATAAAAATATAAAAAATAAAAAAGATTTAAAAGGTCATATAACAGAAAGTGATATAAAATCAATATTAAAACAATATAAAAAATCTCATAAATAAAAAAAAAATTTTTTTTAAATATTTAATAAAACATATTTTAATATTTTTATTATAATAAAAAATATTATAAATCATCAAAATTAATATAAGTTGATTTAGGTGGAAGTGGAATTTTTAATTCTTGTCCTTTCGGTGGAGGAGCTTTTGATGATTGTATTCTACTATATTCAATTTCTTTTTTAATACTTTCTTTTAATTTCTGTTGATCAACATTTAATATACTTTTTTTTCTTTCTTCATCTCTTTCAAATTTTTTATTTTCTTCTTTTTTAACTTTTTTTTTCTCAACTGCAAAATGTACTTTTTCTTTCTTTTTATTATTATTACTTTCTTTATATTGAGTTCTATATGCTAAATAATTATTATATTCTTCATTTTTCATATTTAAAATATCTTCTTCTGTAATTGGAGGTTTAATTACTAAATTTTCAGTATTACCAAAAATAATATCTTCTCCTTCAAATTCTTCTTTTTCATTTTTTATTCTTTCTTTAAATTCTTCAAATGGTTTATTACTTTCTAATATTAAATTCATTTCTTCTTTTTTTCTTTTTTCTAATTCTAATTCTTCATATTGAAGTCTTTCTTCTTCTAATTTTTCTTTATAATCTATAAATGCCCTTAATTCATTATTTAATTTTTTTTTACTGAAAAATTTACTTCTTGGTAAAGTTTTATTAAATTCATTTATATTGTCATTTATTTTTTTTTCTCTTATTGAATAACCATCAATAAATAATTGTCCTTTTCTATCTAAACTTTTTGTAAATTTTAAAAATTGATTTATTTCTAATAATTTTAATTGAGCTAATTTTTTTTCTTCTTCTAATCTTTTTTCATCTTCTTTCCATTCTCTTTTTTTTTCTTCATATACTTCTTTAAATGATTCTATAATATTTCTTTGTTGATATCCTTTTCTTTCATTTATTGGTTTTTCTATTGATTTTACTAAGGGAATTTTTTCTTCTTCTGGTTTATTAAATATTTTATTCATTAATTCTCTTTCAAAATCATCTACTTCAATTTGATGATAAGTTTTATAAAATGTTTCATCAAATTTTTCACTTCTTGTTTGAAATTGATTTGTTAAATTCATTATATTTTTTGCTTCATTTTTTACAATATGAAGTGTATTTTTCATTTCTTCTTCTGAGTCACTTTCTTTATTATTTCCATCTTTTTTTATTTCATTATTATTATTATTATTAAAATTATTATTAATAATATTATTATTATTATTATTTTTATTTTTATTTTTCTTTAATTCTTTCTTTCTTTTCATTTGATTTTTTTTTGAAAAACGATAAATTTTTTTTAAATCAAAAGTTGGATCAACTTCTTTTTTTTTTACAACAGTTGGTTCTAAATCTTCTTTAAATTCTAAAATTTTAAAAGTTCTTGGATTAAAATTATAATTATTATTAATAAAATGTTCTTTATTTAATTTTAATCCTTTTCCATTATTATTATTAGTTTCTAAAGTCATTTCTTTTATTTTACCAAGTAATTTATTATATGCTTTAATTTTCTTTTGAAAATTAATTTGATCATTTCCAATAATATCATTATCTAAAAAAATAAAATTAAAAATAATTTCTTACATAATTGTTCTCCTTCAACAATTGGATTTTTTTCATTATTCTCTTCACTTGATGTAATATAAGTTGGTTCTTTTGATTGATTTCTTGTATCATTTATTTTATATTTTAACATAGTAGAAGTATAATTTTTTGGATTTTGATTACTTAATTCTATTTCTTTTAATTTTCTCTTTTCCATAACTTTCTTTAATAAATTTTCTCTTTGTCTTAATTCTGCTTTTGAAAAATCTCTTAATGAATCTTTTAATTGATCTCTTATTGCATTTAATTGTTTTGATTTAAATTTATTTACACTTTTTCCTAATTTCTTTTTATCTTCTTCTAAATCTGTTGTTGAATATATTTCATTATTATTTATTTCTTTATTTAATTTGTTATATGTTGGCATTTGTTTTCCTAAAATATTATTTAAAGTATTTCCACTTTTTATTGATTTGTATCTTTTATTACTTAACTCTACAAATTTATTAAAATTTCTATTTGCATCATCATTAAATGACATTAATAAATTATCAACTTTAATTCTATTTGTAAAATTTTTATCATAGTCTTTGAAATTTGTTATTAATTCTGGAATTAATAAATTTGCTTTTGGACTTGCAAACATTTTTATTAAATGTTACATAAATAATTATTAAATAAATTAATATAATAATAATTTAAATATTAAACAAAAAAATAATTAATTTAATAAATGAGATTAAAACAAATATTTTTTCCATTATTTTTTTTTCTAATATGTTATTTTACTCATTTATTTGTTGTTTGGACAATAGAAAGTATGTATTTAAATAAAATGGATGTATTAGATTATTTTATTCCATTAATAATAATAATAGTAATTCCAGGTGTAACATTTTCATTATTTTATATAAATGAACATATATATTGTATATCATATTTAATAATGTCAATATATTCAGGATATTTTCTTTATGTTTTTTTAATATCACTCTTTATAAGATTATTAAATGTATTTTTAAAATTTACACCATGGTTTGGTTTATTATTACTTTTTTTAATCCCAGCAATAATATCAATATATGGGATAATTAATGCATATTATATAGCAAAAATAGAAAAAATAAATATTAAATATCAATATTATAATGGTAAAATTCAAATATTATTATTAAGTGATATACACTTAGGTGCAATATACCAGAAAAATTCAGTTAAGAGAATAGTAGAAAAAATAAATGAATTATTACCAGATATTGTAGTAATAACAGGTGACTTAGCAGATGGTTCTTTAAAAGTAAAAACAGATTGGTTATTACCATTCAATGATTTAACAATGCCAATTTTATATGTAACAGGTAATCATGAATTAATGAATGGAGTAAATGATTTATTTTCATGTATTGAAAATACAAAAATAAAACATTTAGGAAATAAAGAATTTGAATATAGAGGAGTAAATTTTATTGGTATTGACTATGAAGATAATTACATAAATATATTAGAAAATATATCAAATAAAGAAAAAAAAATACCAAATATTGTTTTATGTCATGTTCCTTTAATAGAACCTAATGAATTAGAAAAATATAATGTTTTCTTATTTTTATGTGGGCATACACATGGTGGTCAATTATTTCCTTTAAATTTTTTTGCTTATTTAATGAATAAATGCTTTTCTGGTTTGTATAGTAATAAAAATTATAAAAATCATGTTTATGTTTCTGAAGGAATTAATACTGCTTTACCTCCTATGAGAGTTGGGTCTAATAAAACTTTTGCTGTTATTACTATTGAAGGAAGTGATTATAATGAAGATGATGAAAAAGAAATATTACTTGATAAAGAATTTGAATAAATTTTTTTTTATTTAATTTTATTTTTTGGAATAATATGAATTTATTTAATAAAAGTTATTTACTCTTTTACAATTTTTGTTAATATTATCATATAATTCACTTTTGAAATTTAATAATTATTTTATATATTAAAAATAATAAAAATATATATTAAATGTCAAAAAATTATTATATCTATTTATTAGTATTAATATTATCAATTATTATATTGAAAAAGGATGATATTAAAAAATTTATAATTTCAAACAAATTTAATTATTTATTAGAAATAAAAAAGTTACTTAAAAGTGATTTAATAAATGAAATAATTTATGTATTAGGGAATAGTGGAGGTGATTTAGACTCAATAATTTCTTCCTATATGACATCTCTAGGTGAAAATATAGAAAATAATATAATTTATTTTGATGAATTTAATAATCCAAAAATAAATAAAACTACAAAAAAAATATTTATTCCTGTAATTAATATTAAAAGAGGAACATATTTTGAAAGATTAGAAGGTAAATATGTTTTTAATAAATTTAATATTAATGATCAAGACTTTTTATATATTAATGATTATGAATTAACAAAAAATTATTTTGAAAAATCAAATAAGAAAATAAGTTTTATATTAGTTGATTTTTCTGAATTAGATGAATCTCAATTGTATATAGGAAAATATGTAGAAAAAGTAATTGATCATCATTTACAAGATATTAGTAAATTTCCTAATTTAAAAAAAAGAATTATTGAATATCCAATTGGTTCATGTATAACTCTTGTTTTATCTCATTATTTTTTAAATTTTTTCCCTGAAAAAATAATCCCTATTCAATTTGCAATAACACCAATTTTAATTGATACATCAAATTTTAAAAAAGATTATTTTGGGTTTAAATGGGATAATTTTGATTTAACAATATATAATTTAATAACAAAAAATTTAAATTTATCTAAAAATGCAATGACAGAATATTATAATACAATTAGATCAGAAATGTTTAATATAGAAAAAACATTAAATTTAGGAATTGAAATTTTATTAAGAAAAGATACAAAAAAATTTATTTGGGGAATTTATAATATTAAATTTATAGTATTTACTATATCATTTGAAAATATACATAAATATTATGGAAAAAAACAAATTTTAGAAGCAGAAAAAAATTATTGTTATGAAAATATATCAAATAATACAAAATGTATTATTATATGTTTTGCTCAAAATGAAGCAAAATATACTTTTTATACTCCTAATTTTAAAATAAAAAATTTAATATATAGAATTAATACTGCTAGTAATGGATTACTCTTTAATATCAAACAAGATATTGATTTTGAGAATTATTATATGATGGATGCAAAAAAAGGTATTTCTAGAAAAATTATTGAACCTTTATTGAAAAAAGAATTTAAGGACGATAAATAAAACAAATTAAATATAATTATTTTTTTTAATTTATATATTAGTTTTTGTTAAAAAATATAAAATTTAAATTTTTTAAATAATAGCTAAATAATATTTAATTTAATATATATTTAATCTAAAGATAAATTAATTTGTTTTTTTTAAATTATATATATATAATTAAAGAATAACAAAAATAAATTCAAAAATACTCTTTTTTAGAATTACCTAAATCAATATCATTAAAACAAATATAATAATTATTTAATATAAACTAAATTATTGTTCCTCATTTAATATTTTAAATTTTAAATTTAAATTATTAATATTTGAAACAGTTTCCTTATTTAAATTTTTATTGAATTCTGTTTCAGTATTTTTTCCTCTTCCTTTATTATTACAAAAGAATTCCATAAATTTATCTGCATTATCTTTATATTTCATTGTATATTCTTTACCAAATTTATTAAAAATTCTTAATAAATGGTTTTCATATGAATTATTTTCAATTTCATTTTGAAACATTTCACTTTTTGATTTTAAATAATAATCTTCATACATTTGCTGATATGTACAATTTAATAATTTATTAATTTCAATTTTAGAAGAAGGTATTTTTGAAATTATTTTAATATTTTGTGATGAATCATTATATTTTAAACTAACATTCTTTAGAATTTCCTTAATTGGTTTTAATAATAAATTTTTATTATATTTTATTGAAATATTTTGAGTAACTTCACTATTCATTTTTTTAAATGTAAATTTTTGAACACCATCATATTCTTTTTTTATTGTTAAATTGAGAAAAGATATAATAAAACAATGAAAATGAGTTTTAATTTTTCTTTTTATATTATCACTGTTTAATCTTGAGTGAATTCTTTCACGAGGTCTTATAATACAAATTTCTTTTTTTAATTTTCTTCCCCTTTTTTTTGTTGTTTTTTTTTGATTAGATATTTTTTTGGAATCAAAATAAGGTATTATTACTTCATTTGGTTTATAAATCTTTGAAATTTCTATTTTTTTTTTCTCAGTAAATTCAATTGGATTATATTTTTCATAAATTTTTTCAAATATAGATACATTATCTTCTCCATTGTCAAGAGATTTCCATATCATATTAAAATAAATAATCTATTAAAAATTAATAAATTTATAGAAGGATTTAAAATTATCAAATTAAAAATAAAATACTGTAAAAAAAATGGAAAAAACATTCAATTTTTAAATTAAATTTATTAAGAAAACTAATTTTTATCTGGAAAGAATATATAAACCTCATTTGAAGACAAAATTTTCATCTTAATTATGAAATTTTCTAAAGTTTTATATCATATAATTATTATTATATAGGAATTTAAATAGAAAAAACCAATATCGTATATGATATTTTAAAATAGGTAAAAAAAAATATCTATTTATACTCACTGTTTTTAATTTTCCTTAATTTTTATTAAATAATTATTTTAATTTAATAAAAATAATTAATTTTTTAAAAAAAAAAATATCTCACTTTTTCCAACATTCATTAAAGAATTAAAACCATCAAAAGATAAATTATAAAACCAATAAATCAATATAAAAATATTATATGGATAAATATAAATAATAAAAAAAATACTTTCAATAATAAAAATTAGAAAAAAAATATAAAAAAAAGAAATATAAATATTACTTAATTAAAATTATATCATTTTAGTCATAAAAAATGTATTGCACAATTAAAATTAACGAAGGCAAAAAAAAAAGAGGTCGTCCTAAAAAAATTTTTGACTATTCTTCAGGAAATGATGAAATATTTTTTAATAATTTTTTTGATGATTTAAAAAGGAAAAAAATTTCAACTGAGATAATAAATATTTCTAATATTTTCAACGACATTTTTGAAAAATTATTTCATAATAAGGAAAATAATTTAATTAAACTAAAAAAAATAGAAGAACATCCAATTTTAAATACAATTTTAAATCCTATAGATAAAAAAAAAGAAAATAAAATTAATATAACTTGTGATGATATTTTTATTTCATATATTCAATTTTTAATTAATAAAACAAATAAAAATTATTTTATATTTTCTTTGTCAATTATTTTACTTCTTAGAGAATGTATAAATAAATATAAAAATATTGAATTGGTTGATAAATTAGAAATTATTGGTGAACAAAATAATATTAAATTACCTAATTTTACTGAAGTAAGTGAAGGAGAACAAATTCCTGAAATTTGTAATGAATTTTTAACTGAATTTTTACCTTCATATAAATATTTTGGATTAGAATTTTTAAATAACTTTTCTGAAGTCAAAAATTTAGTTCAATATTTTTGTTTTTGGTTATATGAGAATAATTTTACTTCTTCAAAATTAATTGTAAATAATAAAAATAATTAATGTAATAATATAACAATTTTAATATAATATATATAATAATATATTTTTTTAATATATTTCCTAGTTTATTTTTATATTATAAATGTTTAAAATTTTTAATAATAAAGAAATTTTTATGTATAATAATTCTATTATCATTATTCTTATTAAATTATGCATTAAAATATGAATATTTAAATCTTTTTTATTTTTTATTAAATATAATTTTTATGATATTAAAAAAAAATAAAAAGAAAAAAAATTAAATATATCATTTCAAAAAAAATTCAATTTTAAAATATAATTATTTATTAAAGAAATAAATTCTAGTTTTTTCAGTTAAATCAGTTTCTCCATAAACAGCTTCACTAATAATATTATAAATAGTAGTTTCCATAATATCATTAGAAATTAATTTCCTACTTTCTTGATTAACAAGAGCCAAACTTTCATTAACTTCAGGAATAGTTAACTTATATTTATCTATTAATTCCCTAGTATACTTTTCTTGTATTCTCAAATCTTCATCAACACCAAAAATATCATGTTCTTTTTCTATAACTTTATCCATATCAAGATTAGGATTATAAACAGAATTTTTATAATGACTTGTATTAGAACTTAAATGAGAAGAATTTCCTTTAGTAGGATTTCTTTTATTAGCCATAACATTATTATTATCATTATTTAATTCAATTTTAGCTTTATTAAAATAATTACTAATAATTTTATCTCTAACATCTTCATTACTTGGATAAGGAATATCATTTGTCCAATCATAAATTCCTAATGGTTGATCATCAATTAATTTATTTAAATGATGTTGAAATGATTCTTCACATAAAATTTCTCTTGTTAAATCTGTTAATACAGTTTCAATAAAACATTGATGTTCATTTTCAGTATTTTCAACGTAACCTGAAATTTCTTTTAATTTTGTTTGTTTTCTTATTCTTATATGTAAAACTTCTTTATCTAAAACTTTATTTGAATTTTCTGCATTCCATGTTATATTTATATCTATTTCTCCATCATAATTACTAATATAACCTTTTGGTGTTAATATCATTTTAATTAAAATATGTGAATTTCTTTCTAATTTATCTTTATTTGGTTTTATTTCTATTTCATCTTTTAATATAAATCCAGGATCTCTAAAATCAAAATTTAAAGAAGCTTCATTTGAAAAATTATATAAAATAAAAGTTTGATTTTTACTTTGATTAATATCACATTCACCAAAATCAATTTCTTCAACAGAAACACCACATTTTTGAATAATTTCTCCATTGAAAACATTACACATTCTATCATTAGGCATTGTTAAAAATGGACTAGGAATTTTATCAGGAGTAAATTTTAAAGGATGATAACCATGTCCTTTAATAGTAATAGGAATTTGACTAATATTTGGTCTTTTAATATTAGTTTCATCTTCTTTATTATGATTAACATCATCAATATAATAAACTGTTAAAGGTAAAACATATTCTTTACTTGTTAATGGTCTAAAAAATACTGCAATATATTTATAATCACCAGGTCCAATTGAACCTTCAATTTCTTCAATTTTAAATATTTCAAAATGATGATTTTCTTCATTAAATTTTTGAATTTCAGATTCATCTATTTTATATCTTATTTTTATACCACCAACATTATATAATTCAAATGGTCTTACTATATAATCCATATAACCAATTGGAACATATGAAAAATTTAATACTGGTTTTTTTATTTCTATCATTCCTTGTTTTTCATTAAATGATACTGCATTTAATTCAAATATTAATGGTTTACCATTTACAATTTGGAATATTACTCTTAATTTATGATTTCCTTTTTCTTTGAAATTATATCTTAATCTTATATTACAACATTCATTTGGTTCTAATTTACTTCTTCTTGGTTCAATTTCAAATATTTTTTCTTTTAAAACATGATATTCTACTTTATCATTTGATGTTGGCTCAACTGGATCCATCCATATTTCTCTTTTTATATTTATATCATCTGGGAATTTAAAATAAAACTCACTTGAAACACCACCTTCATTTTTTAAAGTTAAATAAACATCAAAAAAGTTAACTTTTGCATTTTTTTTACGTATATGTTTACCAAAATCAAATTTAATACATTTTAATTTACCTTTCATTTCATTTATTTTTTTATTATCTCTATCACCAACATTATAATTAATTTCTTCTTCAGTTAATTGTTTTTGTAATTCTTCATTAGCTTCATCAACATTGAATAAATGCCATAAATTATTAATTCCAACTTGATCATTTCTAACATCACATATTTTAATTAAAGGATAATCTCCATTTGCTTTTATATCTAATTCACATTTTAATGGTTTATTTGGATTATTATCATAATTATTTTTATTTTCTTCATTATCTTTTATAGCATCATTATGTTCTGTTGCATAAATTAAAACATGTATATTTATACTTGAACGTGATATTGGTTTAAATGTTACTGTAATTTCTCTTTTACAAAATGAATTAATTAAACCTTCTGTAAAATCAAATGAAACAATATCTTTTATTTTATCAGCAGAAACATTTTCATTTTTAATATTTTCAGTTTCTAATTTAATATAAAAATTAGTTATTGTTGGATTATAAATTGAAAATGCTAATTTTTTATTAAATCCTACTTTAACTGTTCCAAATTCTAATAAATTAGGTTCTATTCTTAATGAACCATCACTTCCTTTACCTAAAACATTTATTGTTTTAATAAATTCTCTTTTATCTTCTTCAATAATTGGCATTAATTGACTATTTTTATTATTTAAATCATTTGATTGAGAACCAGGATTAAATATACCAATATTTTCAATTTGACTTTCATATAATCTTTCAACATGAAAATGAATTTGACTAGTAAAATCATTTTTTTTTAAAGGAGTTAATGAAACTTCAATATCTTTTATTAAATTTCTATCCATTTCAAAATTATTAGGATGAACTTCAATAACACCATCTTCATTATTATCACAAATAATTTTTACTTTAATTCTTATTGGACTTCTATTTATAATAGTTAATTTTTTTTTTGTAGTAATACCAAGAAATGAAGGAGGGAAAAAAATATCATTTTTAACTCCTTGAATTTCAATTACTGGATCAACACATAAACCATTTAAAATAATAGTTTTAATATTTGAAGCATCATGATTAAACATAATTCTCAATGGATATCTATAAACTAAAGTATCTTTAGGACAAAATTCAATTAAAATTAATTTAAATTGATTTCCTTCAATTAAACCATATTTATTTTGCATTCTAAAAACTTTTGAAGGATCAGTTGAAAAAGAAAAAAAAAGAGGAGTATCACTTTTATTTATAATTTTAAGTGTTTGATACATTGATTGATTTATTGAAGCTGGAGAAAAAAATAATTCATTTTTTGGATTTAATTCATACATTGGAATAAATATTTGATTATCAGGTGGAAATGAATGACCAACTACTGATAAATGTGTTGTTATTGGAGGATTAAAATATTCATTTGTTTGAGTTGGATCTTTTTTCTTTTCTCTTGTTGTTATTCCTAATAATTTTTTTGCTTTATTTGTAAAGTTTATACATGTTTTAGTTGATATTGGTTTTAATTGTTTTCTATTTGTAAGATTTGATTTTGTTTTAAAATTTGATACTGTTTCTAATAAACGAACTGTTTTATCATTTTGATTTTTACTTTCTTCTCTTAATGATGTGAGATTATTTGATAAAGTATTCATTGTTGTATTATCTAATATTGTTGCTTGACATGGGATATCAGAATAGAAATAATATTCTTTTTTATTTGGTTTGAAATATAATTTAAAATCAAAATAACCATTTGGACCTAAAATTATTTCTTCTGGTTGAATTATGAATATTGCTTCATTATAATGGAATAAATTTACTGTTTTTACTAAGTTATTTGTTATAATTGGTCTTTCTAAAATCCATTTTACTTTTACTTTAAAGTTTGAATTATTTTTTGTTCTTATTACTATTGCATCTGATGTATTATTACATGCTACAAAATGGAAATCTATATGTTCATTTTCTAAACTTATTATTCTTGTATTTGATGTAATTTCCCATAATAATTCTTTATGTAATTGTAATTGAGATACTTTTTCAAGATTTAAATTAGTTAATGTTGCATTTGCATCTATTTTTATATTTGTATTATTATTTAATTTACCATTTGTTAATGTAAATTCATTATCTTTATCTTTTAATTCATTAGGTAAAGAATCTTTATTTAATTTATTATTTTTTTTCCCAAAAAATTCCCCATTTAATAATTTATGTCTAAAAGTATCAACAAACTTTTGATTTAATTGTAAAGTTTTATTCAACAAATCATGACAAGAACCATAAATATCTAAAGCATATAAAATATGATTTCTAATAAGAATAAAAATCCTTTCATAATAAATAATAGTTTCATAAGGTTTAAAAGTAATAATAACTCTTTTATTACTTCTAGGCATAATAACACCATTAGTATTATCAATTTTAAAAGCTCCATCATTATTATGAAAAATTTGAAAATCAGTTTTTGTATCACTATCATTATAAACTCTAATTAATCTCGTAACTGATTTTCCTAATTCAACACTTTTAAAATTAACATATTTAACATTAACATAAGTTCTCAAAGCAGAGCATGAACCACAAATAGAAAAATTAATAGTATTCCCTCCAATAACTTTAACATTATATGTTTCATAAGAAGAAACATTTGGAAAAAAAGTTATATATTTAATATAAACTAAAAATGAACTTTGAGGAGGAATTTCTCCTTTTAAAGCAGATAAAAAAAAAATTTGTGGATTTTTCCCTGGTTGAACACTAGTTCTTTCAATTTCAAATTTAGCAGAAACATTTTCAGAATTAATAATAATTAATTCATTATAAGTAACTTTACCAAATTCAATTACTCCAAAATCAATATGTTCTCTATTAATAGTTAAATAAGGATATTTTGCAATTGATGATAATTTAAATATTTTATTGTATTTATCATCTAAAGTAATTTGAGCATTTGCTATTAATACACTTGCATTATTTGGTGTTATTGATACTATTATAGTTATTGATTTATTTTTTGGTATTATTCCTTCTGATGGAGAAAATATGTATCCTAAGGAATTTGTTATTTTAAATAAGATTGAAGAGTCACTTGGATTGTTTAATGTTAATGTTCTTGATGTTGTTACTTTTACTGAAATAAAATTGAAATCTAAACTTTCTGGAATTGAAGATAAGATTTTTTCATATATTGATATTGTTTCTTCTGTCATTTTTTTTTATTTAATAACTGATATTTTAATTGTTTTATTTTTTTAATTTTATTTTTAAAATGATTAAAATTATAATATAATAATAAAATAAAAAATTTAATTAATATGTTAGTTATAAGTAATTTAAAATTTAAATATTAAATAATTCTTAAATAGTTTTTATCTTAATCTTAAATCCTTTATTAAGATTTTTCATAAAATTAAATTAATAATTCTAATTATATAATTCCCATATCTTTTTAAAAAAATTTAATTTATTATTTTCCTAAATTTAGGAAACCATAAAATTAATTTTATATATCAATTAAATTATTAAAAATAAACATAACCTATATGCATTCAACATCAGAGGTCCTCAATTACTTAATTATAGTAAATTGTGAACAAAAATGATGTAAAATAAAAAAAAAAATTTAACTAAAATAATATTTTAATAAAACCCATATATAATAATATTACTAAGTTAAATTAACATTAAATATTATAAAATAAAATATAAAATAATAATATTAAAATGTCATCATCAGAATTAGATCCAGTAAGGCAAAAAAAATAAAATAAAAAATTTAGAGTGTAACACAATTAGTTGATTTAGTAAAAGAAGCACAAGAAATGAATGATTATGATTATAATAAAATGATGACTGATTTTGAATTTTCAACTCGTCATCAAGCTCAATTATTAAAAATAAAGAAAAAATGGCAAAATGTAGGAAAAAAATATAATGAAACAATTCAAAGAATGAAAGAAATGAATGAAGAAAATTATAAAAAAAAAAATGCAGCTTTAATTAAAAAATTAAAAAGAAAAGAACAACTTCTCTTAACTGCTTTAGAAACAACAAATAAAGAAAAAATGAATGAAAAAAGGAAAAATATAGAATTAATGATGGAAAGAGAAAAAGCAGCAAGAGAAAATGTAGAGAAGCATTTATTAGAAGAAGAAGAAAATAGACAAAAATTTGAAGAACAAATAAATGATAAAAGTAATATTTTATTTTTATTTATAAAAAATAGTTCAATTATTTATTGAAAGAAATCAAAAAATTAAAGATGAAAAACATGATGCTTTCGCAAAAAGATTATATGAAAATGAAATTAGGCATTTAAATAATTTAGATAAATTAAATGAAGAAAATGAAAGAATTCTAAGAGAAAATAAAGAAAAAGAATTTAAAAAATATTGTGGAATTGTAAGAATAAAAATATTTAATTATATTAAAATAATTTAGTATTGGAGTAGAAAAGAAAAAGAAAAAGAATTCAGAAAAAGAAAAAAAAAATTAGGTAATAAATTACAAGAAAAAGAAGAAAGATTACAAGAATTAGATAGAGAAAATGAAAAAAAAAGAAAGCAATTATTAAAAAAATTAAATGAACATGAAAAAAAAAAATTAGAATTTGATAAAAAGAAATTAGAAGAATTTGAAAAAGAAAAAGAAAAAAGAAAAGAATATTATAATTTATGTCAAGAAAATAAAATAGAAAATGCAAAATTATTAGAAGAGAGAAATGAATCAATTTTAGAAGCAGAAAATTTATTTTTAACAAGAGGATCAAATAAAGATAATATAACAGATTTAAAGAGAATTAATGCAGGAGAAAAAATTGTTTTAGCACAAATGACTTTAGAAAAAAATTTAATGGCTTTTAAAAGAAAAATGAATGAAATTAAAAGTAATAATATTATGAAAAAATCTTCTCAAGAACAATTTTCTATTTATAAAGAAGTTAAAAGACAAGAAGCTGAAAGAAAGAAAAAAGAACTTGAAGATAAGTTACTTTCTAAACAATAATTTTTTTTTAGTAGTTTAGTCTTTTTTTTATTAATTTTTAAATTAAAATTTTTGGAAAAATTAAATTATGGTTTATTTAAAATTTTTTTATTATTGTTTTAAAGAATTTTTTTCTATTTCCAAATATTGTGATAACATACTTTCTAATTCTTCTACTCTTTTTGTTAATTTTATTTTTTCATTATTTTGATTTTCAATTATCATATCTTTTTTATTTAATTCATTTTGTAAATTTGAAATTATATTTTTCATTTCTTCTATTTCATTTCTTAATTTTTGATTAATTTCAATATAATTAATATTCATATTTTTTTTATCACTTTTTATTTTATTTTGTTTATTTTTTTTTAAATTTTCTTGAATTTTATTTTGTTTTTCATATTCATCATTATTATTATTATTTATAGGATTATTCAAATTAAAATTATTTATATTATTAATATCATAATTTAAATTTTCTTGTTCAGGATTATTAACTTCATCATAAATTTTTTGAGTACTTTTCCAAAATTTATTTGATAATTTACTTTTAACAATTGTTTTTGATAATACTGGAATTGGGCCTTCAGGAGCAAATTTATTATAAGGTTCTTCAAAATGTTTATTTATTATCATATCTAATAAACTTATTGCATGTAAATTTCTATTTCTTTTCCATTCTATATTATTTGTTACTTGACATAATTTTTTTAACCAACTTTCAATTCTTAGTTTATCATGTTTTTTAAATTCATTACATCTTTGTCTAATGTCTTTATTATTTTCATTTTTATTTGTTATATAATATTATTTTACCTGTTAATAAAGCAATAAATTCTCTGTCATATTCATCAGTTAATTGATAATCTTCTTGCATTATATTTTTTTTTATAAAAATTATTAATAAAGTATTTAATAATTTTTTATTTTTAAATATGTTTTGAAATTTGAAAAAATATATAAAAAATATTATAAAGTTATTTGAAGAGAAAATAATTTTTCATTTTTTTTAATATATTTGATATCAATAAATCAATAATAATAAAATAAATTTTTTTAATTTAGTGATTTAAATAATTATATTTTAAATTATTTTTTTATTTTATACATATTTCATTTATTAAAAATGGACAACAATCAATCAACTATTATTGATGATATATTAAATTCCCCAGATGTTCCATTAACAGATTCTCAAATTATAAATAATATAAATATTGATTCTAATATGAATTTTGATGATTTATTAAAATTTACTGAAGGTTATGAATTATTAGCAGAAATTCCAAAATCAACACAAATACCAAAATTTAAAAATTCAATAGAATTTATAAATTACATGGAAACATTTTATATAGAGTCAACAATGAATAAAAATAAAAGTATATTTAAATTATCAAATATTAGTGAAAATATAAAAAAAAAACCAACAATATTAAAATTTCCAAATAAACAAAGTTTGACAAAAAAAATATATAATGAATCAACACCAATTTATTCAATAACAGCAAAATATGACTTAATATTTACAGGAGATTCAATGGGTAAAATAAAAATGTTTTCATGTGAAAAAGAAAATGAAATAACATCATTTATTAATAAAGAATTGGATAATATAAAAGTACTTTGTATGGATATTTCAGATGATAAAACAACATTACTTGCAGGATATTCAAATGGATATATTATTTTATGGGATATAAAATTTGGCAAAATTAAAAAATCATTAAAAAAAGAACATAAAAATGGAATTATATGTGCAAAATTTTTAAATTCTGATATTTCTGTTACTGAAATTATTTCTTCTGATTTAAATGGTGAAGTAAATAAAATAATTTTAACTCAGAATTTCTTATATTTAAATGTGAAAAATGAAAATATTATTTATTATAAAACAACACCATTTTATCAAATTGATATATTAAAATTACATAATGATGAATTAAATTATGAATGTTTTAATAATAAAAATCCAGAAATAATATCTTTAGCAAGTACTGAATGTGTAATAATATTTCAATTAATACCAAAAATAATTCAATTACATAAAATTCATCGTCCATTATATTTTTCAAAATCATATATTCCAGATATATCATTTGGTTATGGTTATATTCCAAGAAATGAACCAACTAAAAGATTAAATCCTATTAAAGAAAATGAAGAAAATTCAATTAAAAAATTAAATAATCTTGATTTGAATATTCAACAAAGATTATTTTCTATTTCATGGGAAAAAGTTGTTTATATTTATATTTTTAAAATTAATAAAATAACTGGTTTTGAAGATGTTATTTTAGTTGGTCATTATGTTAATTCTTCTCAAATTTTAAGAATGGGTTTTTTATCAAATTCTATTTTTTTTATTTATGATATGTATAAAAGTTTAAAAGTTTTAAATACTGGTTTATTAACTCCAGGTAATATTTATGTAACTAATGATTTTATTGTCATGCCACAAATTAATAAAAAAATAAAACCTGAATTAAATGATATTAAAATGGATGATCAATTTTTATTTCAATCATTTATAAAAGATTTATCAGAAAAAAAAAAAGAAAAGATATTACCAACATATAATAATTATTTTATTAATCAATGGAAAACTATATATATATTAACAAAAAAACATTTTTTATTTGGTGAAATATTAAATTGGGAAAAAAGTATAAATAATTTAAGAGAAGAAGGTGAATTAATAGAAGCATTATCATTAGGAATTAATATTTATTTAGGGAAAAATAATAATATTTTTTCAGATATTCCAAATGATGAAAAAGAAAGAAAAATAAAAGTTGGTTCTGTTTTAAAAGGAATGATACTTTATTATTGTAAAAATAATATTGATTCTAATGATATAAATAATTGTTTAGATATTTGTATTGAGTTTTGTATTTTAATTAATGATGTTGATTATTTAATTAATGAGGTTAAACCTATTTTTGATAATAGAGATTTTACTGATCTTTTTTTTCAGAAATTAGAACCTTTTATTCTTAATGATAATATGAAAAATCAAAAAATTAGTTATGAAACTTTAATGATTATTATTGATTATTATAAAAAAAAAAATAATTTTGAAACTCTAGGATTGATTTTAAATCATTTAAATTTAACTTCTTTTGATTCAAATAAAATGTTAAATTTATTTGTTGAATTTAAATTAATTACTCCTTTGATTTATGTTTATATGAATAATAAAGATGAAAATTATTTTGAGCCAATTATAAAAATTTATGATATCTTTTTGAATTCAAAAGAAATTGAAAATGAAAAGTTTATTTCATATGAAAATGCTTTGAATAATTTTTCTTTACTTGATATTGAAAATTCAAAACAATATATTGGAGATAAATTATTATGGTATATTAATTTATGTATTAATGGTTATAAATATCCTACACAAGAAAAAATATCAATAAATAAATATGAAATATTAATTAAAGATATATTTTTATGGATGATTAAAAAGGATAATTTAAGTATATTATTAAATTTCGACTCATTATCAGTTTTTTCAATTATAGAAAGATTATTTAATATTACTAATAATTTTTCTTCACCATATAATATTGATTTTGAGGAGAAAAAATTTGAAGGAATAATTTATAATAATGAACAAATTAAAGAATCAAATGTATATATATTTATAAATGTAATCATTGAAATTGTAGAAAGTCTAAATGTATTTTCAATAAAATTAGATTTGTATAATTTTATTGCACAAATTGCAATTCAATTAGATGAATTAGATAAAAATATTATTATTAAAACTATAAAATTTTTAATTTCCATTGAATCTCAATTAGATACATATAAAAATGAAAAGGATTTTTTTGGTTTTAGAAATAAAAATCTTTCAGATGATGATATAATAAAAACTTCAAAAACAATAAATCAAATGATTAATCATTCAAAATCTTTATTTAATGAAAATGATTATGAAGATTTAATAAAATCAACAGATAATACATCATTTATTTTAGTAAAAATAAATTTATTAAAAAAACAGGATGAAAATTTACAATGTTTAAATTTATTCTTAAATGAATATAAATTTTCTGATAAAATAAACAAAACATTTGATTTTATTGATGAAACATTAAGAAAATATAAATATCAAGATCCAGAAAAATTTAAAATTTTTAAAAATGAATGTAAAGAAAAATTAATTGATTTATGTAGTTTATCAAGTCAAAATTTATATAATTTAATTTATGAATGGTATGATAATGATCAAAATCTTGTTTTAAACTATTTAAATTCAAATAAATTATTAAAATTAGATTATTTAGAAAAAGTAATATTAAGTTATAAAGAAGATTATTTACCAATTGATGATAAGGAAATTGAAATTTATCAAAATTTATTAAATCTACATATTGACTTATTAATAGAATGTAATCAACAAGATAAAATTTTAGGTATTATAAAAAAAAGATCTTATCCAAATGATTGTTTAGATAAATTTATTAAATATAAAATATATGATGCATGTATTTATTTCTATACATTACAAAATGATTTAGAAGATGCTTTAAATTTATCAAATCAAATATTAAAAACAGGAATGAAAAATTTATTAATTGAAGTAAAAAAAAATGATAAGCAAAATTTAGAAAATTTAATAAAAAAACATGAAGAAAATTTAGATACAAATATTAATATTTGTCAAAAAGATTTTAATGATGATGAAATGAAAGAAAAATCTTGGTTTAATCTAATAAAAATTCTTTATGATTTTAGAAAAGAAGTAAAAGAAAATAAAATCAAATCAAATGAATTAGCTTTATTAATTGATAGAGATATTCAAAAAATTTTTGATAATATGTACACATATGTAAAAATAACTAAAATAATGTCAAATTTAACAGAAAAAAATAAAGAAATTGAATATAAAGAATTTAAACCAATATTATTTAAAATGGTAAATGGATTTACAAATTCCAGAAAAATTTTAGAATTAGCATCAAATCTTGTCACAATTAAAATTTCAAAAGATGAAAAAGAATTATTAAATTTAATAAAAATTGGAACTATATATCAAATGAATAAATGTGATTATTGTAATAAAGAAATTAAAAATGATGATGTAGTTTGTTTTTTTAAATGTGGTCATAAATTGCATTTTATGTGCTCAATTAAAAAAGAAGATTTTATGTCTTGTAATGTTTGTATAAAAAAAGAAATTGAAAATTCAATTACTTCATTTTTTGATGATGATAATATTTCAAAACCATCTATAAAAGAAATGGATGAATTTCTTAATAATAATTATAATGATAGAGATGATTTAATGAGAAAATATTATAATTTAAATTTAGTAAATAAAGAGTTATTATTTGATAATGCTTATATATTAAATTTTGATTAAAATAAAATTTGAATATAAAAAACTATATTTATATTTTAATATATTTTTAAAATGAATAAATATTTCAATTTTCCAATAGAAAAATTCCAATTAAAAGAAACTCCATTTTATTATTACGATGAAAATTTATTAAGAGATACTTTAAAATCATTAATTGAAGAAATAAAAGAAAAGCCATTTATAATACATTATGCAATAAAGGCAAATCATAATTTAAAAATATTAAAAATAATAAAAGAATTTGGAATTGGAGTTGATACAGTAAGTGGAGGTGAAATAAAATGTGCTTTAGAAGTTGGATTTCCATCTGATAAAATAGTATTTGCAGGTGTAGGAAAAACAGAAAAAGAAATAAATTATGCAATTGATAATAATATTTATTGTTTTAATGTAGAATCAATTCCAGAATTAGATTCAATCAACGAAATCGCAAAAAATAAAAATAAAATTGTAAATATTGCTTTTAGAATTAATCCTAATATAGATGCCCATACACATAAATATATAACAACAGGAATAAATGAAAATAAATTTGGTATTTATATAAATGAAATATATGATATTATTGATAATGTTTTAAATAATAAAGAAAAATACTCAAATATTAAATTTATTGGTATTCATTTTCATATTGGTTCTCAAATTTTAGATATGAAAATATTTCTTCCTTTAGTAAATTTAATTAATGAAATACAAGAAAAATTAAAAGAAAAAAATATAGAAATAACATATATTGATGTAGGAGGAGGATTAGGAATTGACTATGAAAACCCAGAAAAAAATCCAATTCCAAATTTTAAAGAATACTTTAATTTATATTCAAAAATAAATTTAAAACCAAATCAAAAATTACATTTTGAATTAGGAAGAGCAATAATATGTCAATGTGGTTCAATGATATCAAGAGTAACATACATAAAAAAAGGTTTAAATAAAACTTTTGTAATAATGGATGCAGGAATGAATGATTTAATAAGACCTGCATTATATCAAGCAATACATCAAATTAGAAATATTAGTAATTTAAAAGAAGAAAAAGAAAAATATGATGTTGTTGGTCCAATTTGTGAATCTTCTGATGTTTTTATTAAAGATTATTATATGAATAAAGCTAAAAAAGGAGATTTTTTTGCTTTTTTATCTGCTGGTGCTTATGGGGAAAGTATGGCTTTTATGTATAATGCTAGAGAGTTAATTAAAGGTTATTTATCTTCTGAATTTTAAAAAAAATTTTATATCAAAAAAAAAAATTTTTAAAAAAATGTTTTTTTTTAATAATAAACATTATTTTTTTTTTTAAAATTTTTTATATTTTTATTTATTTTTTGATTAATGGTTGAAGAAGTTTCTCCTATTATTTATAAAAAAATTGATGTTAGTACTTTTTCTAGACATGGTATTGATGAAGTTGAACAGTTTTTATTTTTTGATAATATATCTAAACAACTTATTCAAATTTGTTCATCTGGTATTAAAATTTTTAATAAAAGTGCAACTCAATTAAAAAAAGAAATAAATCTTCAATTAAATAAAGATGATATATATAAAATTGCAGTAGATAAACAAATTAAATATATGTTAATTTTCTTAGAAAAAAATGGACAAAAAATAATTTTAGTTGTAAATTTACAAAAAGGAAATGTAATAAAAATATTATCAGATCATTTGAATATTTTATTAGGAATGTTTTTTATATTTAATACACAAACTCTTTCATTTAATGAAGATGATAATATTTATTTTTTATTAATTTATAAAGACAAAATTGAGTATTATGAAATAGCAAAAATAAAACAAAAAAATGAAATAATAGAAGAAGTAAATTTAATTACAGAACAAAATTATCCAAATTTAATAAGTAAATTTATATATAATCCAATTTATATGATTTTATGTATTCAAAAACAGAATAATACACAATCATTTGATTTATATAATTTAAGTAATGTAAAATATTTTACAATACCATTTTATTTTGAAATTAAAAAAAAAGGAATTCAAAATTCAAATAATGACTCACCTTCAGTAATTAAATCTTTGTTTGGTTTAATTGGTAATAAAGGAGAAAGATTAGAATATAATGGTCCACCTTTAATAAATACTAAAGATAATTATAAAGAAAATCATTTTTTTTTAGAGTCAATTTATAATAATTTATATTTAATTTATGTTAATTATGAAGAAGGTTATATTCAATTTTTTCATATTATATCATTATATGAAATTAAAAAAGTTTATGAAGTACAATTTGAAAATCAACATGAAAATACTTTACAAATTATTGATAATTTATGTCTTTTACATAATTTTGATAAAATGCAAACTACAATTATTGATTTAAATTGTGAAAATGAGGATAAAGTTTTATTTAAAAAATTTCCTATATCAAGTTATGAAATATTAAATGAAAATAAAAAAAAAACAGATAAAATGATATCAGTAAAAATAGATGATTATTTAATAACAGATGATAAAACAGAAAAACCAATTGATTTTAAATTCAAAATAAATGTAAAATATAATTTTGTTGATACAATTTCAATGTTAACATATACAAATACAATATTTTATAATAAAGATATTAAAATAAATGGAAGTATTGTAGAAGAAAAAAATGAAAAATCACCAAATTGTTATATATTATATAAAATATATTTTGATCCATTAATTTATTATGATAACTCAAGTTCAAAATTTGATGCATTATTAAATTTAACAAGAAGAAAACATGGAAAAGAAGTAATAATACATGGATTATATGAATTAATAAAATCAGGTAAAAATATTAAATTAATAAAAGGAATATATAAAAGAATAGTAAATCAAATTGTTTCAAATAGATTATATAATAATAATAATAAATTAATAATGACACAAGAAAGAAGAAATAAATCAAAAATATTACTTAATCAATTAGAAGAATATAGAGAACCAAGTGAATTACCAATTCCTTTTCAATATACAATTTTAAAAAAAACAGATTTAATAAATCAAATTGATATTTATTATAAATTATTTAAAGTTTTTGAATTTAATAAAAATGTAAAACCAGATTATATAATAAATGTATTTTTATTATTTATTGATGAATTAAGAATACAAAATGTAAAAATTCATCCAAGTGCAAATGAAATATTAATAATGTATTTAAAGAAAGTTAAAAATTTATTTCTTGAAAATATTTTTTATCAATATTCATCAATTCCAATAAGTGAAGATTTAGCAAATTATTTAATTGAAGATATTGTATTTAATAAAGAAATTTATTATGATAAAGAAATTAAAAATGAATGTATTCAACATGCAGAAGATATTTTAATTAGATTAGGAAAATATGAAAAAATTTTTTGTTTATTAATTAGAATGAATAGATTAACTGAAGCTGTTCATTTAGCTAAAAGATATGAATTGTTAAAAAAAAATTTTACTAGTAAAGAAATTGATATGATTAAAAAAGCTTTTATTAAAAATCCTATTCTTGTTGAAAGTGTTATTAATGAGTTTGAATCTAATGATTTTTTTAATTTTGTTTAAATTAAATAGAAGAAAAGTCTTATTTTTTAATATTTAAATTTTAAAAAAAATAATTTAATTTTTTTTATTTAATTAAAAATATACTATTCTGATAATTTAATTTCTTTATTTTTATTTGATATATTGTTACTCAAAATTATTTCGAGATTTTTCTTTTCTTCATCTTTTATTTCATTGATTATTTTAATTGAATTATTTTCCTGATTTTTAATTATTGAATCTAATTTCTCTAAAATAATTTCTTGATTATTTATTAAATTTATTATATTTGAATTTGTATATGAACTAAGTGTATTAAATGGACTAGATGAAGAGGGATTATTTATAGATTTTATTTTTTTATTATATTCAATGTTTTTATTTTTATTTTCTACTATATCAACATTTTCATTTTTAATTTGATTATCATTTAATTTAGTTTTATTTTTATTTGATTCATTTATACTTAAATTATTTCTTGAATAAGAATTATTTGTATTATCAATTTTAGAATCTTTCTTATTTTTTTGTTTTTTCTTATCTTTGATTGAAGTTTTATTATCATTTTTTTCTTTAATATCTTTACTTTCTTTTTTTTCATTAATCTTAGTTTTTTTATCATTAATTTCTGATTCATTTGAAGAAAAATTAATAGAATTAGATATTAATTTTCTATTAATTTCTTCATTTGTTAATAAAGTATCATTTAAAGTAGAATTATTATTATTATTTTCATTATTAATATTTTTTCCTAAATTTTCAAATTCATTATTAATATTTTCAAAAAATATCATATTATTTTTATTAATTTCATAAATATCTTTATGAATAACATTAATTTCATTTTTCAAAGAATCAAATTTGGAATTAATAACTTGATTATTTAAATTAACTTGATATAACAAAATTTTTAAAAAAGAAACAAGAGAAACATCTTTTAATTCAGGTAAGGAATTAATTAAATTTTCAAATTCAGTAACTTTCAAATCAATATTTTCTTTAACAGTTTTATTAATAGAAACTCTAATTTCATTACAATTTTTAATATGTTCATCATATTCATTTCTATTTAATTCTTTAGAACAATGAGGACATATTAATAAAGAATATTCACATTCATTTTTTAAATGATTTTCTAATAAACGCCATTTTATTTTTTTATTACATTGAATATTAGGACAAGTAGTATAAAAATATTTACATTCTTTATCATGTTTATCTAAATTATTATATGAGATTATTTCATTACAACCATTTTCTTTATTTAAACAACTAAAATTTAATGTATTTAAATATGATGTTATAATATATGATGATGGTTTTATTTCAAAATTTGTACAATTAAATGGACATTGTTTATTTTGAGTTATAATATTATTTATACAATCATAACAAAATGTATTTCCACAAATTGAACAATCATATGGATTTTTTAATATATTAAAACATATTTTACATTTTATTAAATCTAAAAAATTTTGATGTTTTTCTATATCTATTAAACGAGAAAATGGTATTCCATTTGTTAAAGAATTAGTCATTGATTCACGGAATGGATTGTTGAGAATATTTTCTGAGTTTAATATTTGTGACATTATCAATAATTTTTTTATTATTAATAATCATTAAAAATCAAAAAGACCAAAAGAATTATATAAAGAATAAATAATTTAAAAAATCCATAAATCATAATTTTGTAAAATTTCAATTTATTTTTCTTATAAAATAGTACAAATAAAAAATTAAAAAATATATATCTTTAAAAATAAAATATTAAAACTCATAAATAAGAATTATTAAATTAATATTGTCTAATTTATAAAAGATAAAATATAAATCCATAACATTTTTAAAATAAATGTATTTTAATATTAACAATATATATTATCTTTTTAATTGTTTTCTTATTTTTATCCTAAATATTATAAAAAATACAAAATTATTTTAATAAAAATAAAAATAATGAATTCAAATAATTTATTGACAAATCAAGAGTCAATAAACTTAAATACGGAAAGAGATAATTCTGATATTTCAATTAAAAATAAAAGATATAATATACTTGAATTTTCATCACCTTTAATTACTTATTATAATAGTAGTAATGAATATTTAAATAGAAAATTATCAGAAAATAGTGACATATTAAATTTAAGAAAAAGTAATAATTTTATTAGAAAGGATTCTTTATATCAAAATGAAAGACAGACCTCTTATAATTCATATGAAGAGAATAAAAGTTCAGAAGAAAATAATAGTAATTTGGAAAATATAAATAATTATAGAATTAATAATGATATAAATGATATAGATCATGAAGAATATAATCAATTAAAATCAAATGGAAATTATTATCAAACATATCAAGATACTATAATTAATTCAAATAATCAAATTGTATATAATAACAATACCAATTCCAAAAATATAATTCAATTAAATCAAAATCAAGAAAATCAAATGAATTTACAACAAAATCAAATAATGTATTTTAATATAATGAATCAATTTAATTTAATAAATAATAATTTAAACCATAGACCAAGATTTAATTCAACTAATATTTCAAATGGAAATAATTTTATATCACCGATATTTAGTAATAATATTAATTCAATCAATAATAATAATATAGAAATGTTTGGAAAAAAAGGTTGGGTTTGTAATTTTTGTAATAATTTTAATTATGAATCAAGAAACAAATGTAATAGATGTAAACAACCAAAAAATCCTAATTTAAAATCAAAAAAAAATAATGGAAATGGTATTGGAAATATAAATAAAAATAATATTTATGAAAGAAAAGTATTAAAACAGTTTTCAGAAAGAGAAGGTGATTGGATATGTTTTAAATGTAAAAATGTAAACTTTGCTTTTCGAATTATTTGTAATAGATGTCAATTACCTAAAATTGAATCTGAAAAATTATTACATTTAAATTTTAATTTAATAAGTAATAATTAGATAAATTCAAATTTTGAATTAACAAATTGTTAAACAGTAAATCAAAATTTTTTTATGTAAATATATCATTATGTTTTTATACATAATGATTTAATGATTATATATTTTGCTATATAAAAATTGAAATTTTATTTTTTATCTTTTATCATATTATCTTTTATACATCATAAAATATTAGATTTATATATATATATAAACAAAACTATATTTTATAAATTTAAAAAATATTAAAAAAATTAAAAAAGATATTTGATTTTTTTTTAATATAAATGAATTTATTTTAAATGATTTTTTACTTATTTTTTAAAAAATATATTATATTCTTATTTTTAAATTAAAATGTATTCATTAATTAATCAAAGAATTTATTATTTTTTCTCTCCAATAAATTTTCATTCAAAAATATTTTTATATTCAACAAATCAATTTATTCATGAGTCTAATAATAAATCATTTCTACAAAATAAAATATTATTAGAAGAAAATACTAAATTAAAACAAAAATTAAAGGATTTAAAAGAACTTTATATAAATAAAGTAAATGAATTTAATAATTTTCAAAAAATTCAAGAACTCGAAAATTTAAAAATAAAAGAATCAATATTAATTAAAATAATAAAAGAATTATGTTTAATAAAAGATAATTTTAAAGAATTAATCAAAATAATATCATCTAAAGAAAAAATAATAAAAGATAATAAAAATATTTTTGAAAATATTTTTAATGGGATAAAATTAATGAATAATAATTTAGAAAAAATTTTTATAAAAAATAATATTAAAGAATTTATTCCAGAAATTAATTCAATTTTTGATCCTAAAACTCAAGAAGCAATATATAAATATGAAGATAAAACAAAAAAAGATAATTCAATAGGAAAAGTTTTTAGTTCAGGTTATAAAATAAATAATAAGGTATTTAGACATGCAAAAGTTGCAGTAATTAAAAATCAAGAAAGAAAATTAATTTAATTTAAATAAATTTATTATACAAAAAAAAATAAATTTAAAATAATAATACTATAATATATTTTAGTATTATATTTTAATTATTTTCAATTACTCTTTCTTTTGGATAACCATTTAATCCTTTGATATAATATCTATCTAATTTACATATTTCTTTATCTAAATAATTCATCATTTTTAATTTATCTTTTATATGTTCATATTTTTTTTCTCTTATATAAGTACTTTTATATTTATCAACTAATTCAGTATTAATTTTTCTTTGAAGAGAATTTGTAAATTTCATTATATCTTTATTTTCACAAATTCCATTTCTCATGTTTTCAATTTGTTCTTTTTTAATTCCTGTATAATTAACAAAATATTTTTCTAAATCATTAATATATGATTTATCATTTCTTATATTAGGAGAACTCATTGCAGTTTTAAATAATTTACTTAATTTTGATAACTTTAAATCTTCAAAACTTTTATATGTTAATTTTTCATTGTTTAAATCATTTATATTTTTATTTTGAATTGTATAATTCAAAGAATTATCATTTTTAATTGAATTTAAATTAATTGGACTATCAATTAATTTTAAACTATTACAAGAATCTTTTAAATTTATATTCAAATTTGGAACAACTGAAGAAAATTTTAATGACTTTCTTGGAAATATAGTACTATTTCTTCTATTTAAAGGAGATTTAAATAAACCAATATAAGTATGTAATTTAGAATTAATAAATGATTGTCTTTTGATTGAACTTCTTTGAGTTGAATATGATGTTTCATTTTTAATTAAATCTAAAACAGTTTTATTATAATTTTCTAAATCTTCAATTTCTAATTCTTTTTTTTTATCATATAAAGTTGTTTCTAATGATAAATTATGATTCATTGATTTTCCTTTTTTTTCATTATCATTTCCTAAATATAAATCTAATAGTTTTGAATCATTTATCATTATTCCTGATTCTTTTAATTTCTTTTTTTTTTTATTTGTTTCCATTTTTTCATAAATATCTTTCCTTAATTTTTTTAAATAAATAACACATTTATCATCATTATTTGATATATTTCCATTAAAATATGTTTGATTTCTATATGTAAAATTTAAATCTTTTTTTGTACATAAAGGATTTTGTTTAAATAAATTGTGTCTTCCTGTTGTTAAATCTGGAATATTATATCCTTTAATTTTATAAATTAATATTAAATCTTGATAATCTTTTTTAAAATTTGATATTATTTGTCCTTTTGAAAAATGTTTTTTTAAATCAGAAAATTTTTTATATCTATTTATTTCTTTTTGAAATTTATCATTTTTTTTTTTTATGTGAAAAAAATTTCCTTTTAGATTATTGTTTATTTCATCAAATGATTTTGTACTTTTCATTATTTCATTTATTTCATTTTTTATTATTTTTTTCCCTAAATTGACATTTAAATCACTAAAACAACTTTTTATTTTTTTTGGTAAATTCAAAACATTAAATTTCCTTTTATGTAATCTTATAGACATATTTCAAATTATTTAATTTATAATTTATTTATATTTATTTAATTATTTTTCACTAAAACTTAACATTGATAATTTCATGGCAATATCTTTTAAATTATTATTTTTATCTTTTTTTTCTACATAATATGGAATAGAAAAAATATTATTTACAATATCACTATTTTTATTTTGATTGATAATATTTTCATTAAAATTATTTTTTATATTTACAATTTCACTTTTATTAATACTTATTTTATTATCTTCAATTAATAAATTACTATTTTGATAATTTTTAATATTTTTTAATAAATCATCTTTTTTAAATTTCCCTTCTTTAAATTCATATAATTTACATATTAATTTAGCAGTCATAATAGTATCAAATAATCCATTATGAAATAAACCATCAAGAGAATAAGGTTTAATATTAAAATAATTACAACAATCAATTAATTTTTTTTTAACTTTCAATTCAGGAAAATTATTTTTCATTATTTCACCAAATACTTTCATTGAACATCTAAATCTTTCAGGAGGTAATTTTTGAAAACCTAATTTTTCTAATTCATCATTTAAAAAATAAAAATCAAAAGTCATATTATGAGCAAAAATAATAGAATCATTTCCAATAAAATCAAGAAAACTTTGAATTAAATTTTTTTCTTCAAGAAAATATTCTTCAAAATAATTTTCAAAATCATCAGTTTTAATATGATTAATATCTGTTACTTCTTTTCTAATTGGTTTAATTGGTTTTAAAAAAATATGAAATTGTTTCCCTGAAATTTTACCATTTAAAATTTCAACTGCTGCTAATTCTAAAATTTGATCATGAAAATGACTTAAACCTGAAGTTTCTGTATCAAAAACTATTATTCTATTATTAATATCTGGTAATTGTTTTGAATGTTCCCAATTTATTTTTTGTTCCATTTTCAATTATAAAAATTCTTTATTATCAATTATTTTTTAAAAAATTATCTAAATAATTAATATTGAATTTAATTAATAAATCTTTATAAACGATCCTTTCATAAATAATATATTGACATATTATGTAATTTTATTTATAAAAATAATGAAGAAAAACTTATTGAAATCAAATAAAAAAAATAATAATATTATCATGATACAAATTAAATCTATTCCTGAAGTTGATTTAAATCAAAAAATGACTAAATTTAATGGTTTTAATATTATTGAATTAAATGAAGATGATGATATTTATAATTTAGATAAAGAATATTTTATTAAAGATTTAGAAAATGATTTAGAAAGACTTTCAGAAAAAGAAATAAATAGATTAAAAAAAATTGCAAACAAATGTGAAAATTATTATTATATGAATCAAAAGGAGGATTCATTAATTAATGAACCTTGTTTTAAATGTAGAGGTAATTTTTTTAATTCAAAAGATCTTTTATATTTTTTAAATAGAAAAGATTTATTGAGCTATTTAAAATATGCTTTTTATTTTTTAAAAAAAATCATTTTTATTAATCATCAAAATTATGCAAATAACAAATATGAGTTAGAAAAATGTGATAATAATTATTTAATTAACTGGAAATTTTTTATTCCTAAAACAATGTGTAGAATTTGCTTTATGGAAGTTATAAATATGGAAAATATTTTTGCAAATTTAAAAAATATATTTTGTGATATTGATAAAATAGATTTAATAAAAACAAAAAATAAAGGATTTTTATCTCGTTTTAGAAAAAGTAATTTTCATAATAAAATAAAAAGAAAATTTTTTTCATCGAAAATTAAAAGTAATAATTCAAATATTGAATCAATAAAAAAAGCATCAAAAAATAATATAAACGAAAATATTAGTATTGATAATGATAAAAATTATATTATTATTAAAAAATCATGTTTAGTTGATATTATTGATTTATCAATAATAAAAAAAAAGAATGAAAAAAAAATTGAAATAATTCCAAATAATAATAATAATGAAAAAAATATTGTTAATAATATAAATAATATTTCTAATAATTTTAATATGTATAATATTATAAATTATCAAATTAATCAACAACAAATCACAAATATCTTTAAAATGCAAAATGAAAATGTTAAAAAAACTATTCCACAATTTATTAGTAATAAAATAATTCTTTATGTTTATATTTTTACAAATACAATTACTAATGAAATACAAAAAATAAATAATTATTTAAAGAATTTATATGAAATTTATAATGGAAATATTACTTTAGAATGTAATCAAGTAAAAAGCTTTTTTTATCAAAGATTTTTGAATATAACAAATGCTCAAAAAAATACATATAATTTATTTCAATTGATTCATAATGACATTCATAAAAAATTATACAATTATATTAATCAATTATTGGAAAAAGAAAATAAAATAGAAGTAAAAGCACAATTAATTAAATTTTTGAATGAATTAGATATAATATATAAAGAAAGACATCAATTAATTCAAGAATATTTAAATTCAATAAAGTTATATCAATTTTTAAATCAACATTTTAATTAAAAGGAAAATTTAATATCAGGTTTAAATTGATTTTATATATTTTTAAATGACAAAAAAATTATAAAAGGATATTTATTATAAATTATTTTTCAAAAATTTAAAATTTAAAAAATTATTAATTATTAAATATCAAAAAAAAAATGCCAAAATCAAATTCAAATATTCATACAAGAACTCCAAAAAACATATTAAAAAACAGATCAGGTTCATTTAGTTCAAATAATACAATATCAACAATAACATTAAGAAACGGGACAGAAAAAAGAATAAGAAATAAACAAACATATAGAGAATTATATTTAGAAAGAATGAGTTATATTCCAATAGAATTACCAAAAAGTAAAGAAAGAAATACTTCAAAAAAATCAAGTTTTGTAGTTAGTGAAGATGATTATCAAATATTATATTCTAATAAATATCCAACTATTGAAGCTTCTTCTTTTAATTCACAATTGTTAAAAAATGAATTATTGAAAAATGTTGATAAATTAAATTCTAATCAAAAAAATAATAATGAGAATAATTATTATAATTTAGAGAAAAAAAAAATTAATTATTTAAATAAAGGAAGTTTTGAGAAAGGAAAAAATATTTCTTTAATTAAAAATAATGATGATATGTATAATTTTATTGATGATAAAAAAGATGAAGAGAATATTAAAAGATTACAAAATACTTTAGAAAATGTTTTTAAAAAAGTAAAAAATACTCAAAAATTTTTAAATATTAAAGATGAGAATAATGAAACTTTGAGAAGAGAAAGAAAATTAAATAATAATTTAAAAAATAAAGACAATAATCAAAATGAGAATCAAATTGATAATAAATTAAATTATGCTAATGTAAACAATAATAATAAAAAAACAAAAAACAAAAATATAGAAATAAATCAAAAAGAATTAATTAATTATAATAAAGATAATAATATAGAAAAAGAAAATAAAAATATAATATCATCTAAAAATAATAAAGCAATAGATAATGAAAATAATGAAAAGACAACAATAAAAAGTATAAAAACAATAAAAAAATATAAAATTAATAAAGATGGAAATTATGCAGAAATAGAAAATAATAATGAAAATGATGATATTGAAATAAATAATACATCAAAAGAATTTAATCAAAATAATCATATTAATAAAGAAATTTATAATAATTCATCAAAAAAAATTGAAAAAATAAATAGTTCTGGAAAAAAGGAAAAAGAAAATGAAAATTCAAATTCTCCATTAAAATTTCATACAATTCAATCTTCTGATAAAAGAAATAAAATTAGTTCAGAACAAATAAAAGAAGGAAAAGAATTATTTGGTAATTCAAAAAAGAATAATCTTAGAAATTTATTTAAAGGAAAGTTTTTAGATAATTCAAATAATAGTAATAATAATATAATTAATAATGCTTTAGAAAAAAATTTATTTTCAAATAAAAATGAAAATAAAGATAAAAATAGTAATCAATTTTATAATAAAACACAAAGAAATTATTCTATTAAAGAGAAAAAGACAACAGATTATACTGAAACTTCAAAAACTTCATTAGGAACTGATAGAACCAAAAACTCAATAAAAAATAAACAAAATAAAGAAAAGATTAATTATATTACTAATTATCAAAATATTGATAATAATCATTTCAATTATAAAAATAATAATTTGAAAAATGAAAATCAAAAAGATTTAAATGATAATATAAATCATAATTTAAATGGTATTAATGAAAATGAAAATAATAATAATAATAATAATAATAAAAATAATTCTAAAGGTAAAAATTTTAAATTTCTTAAAAGAAGTATAAAACCTGTTTCAAATGATTTAATAAATGAAATTAATAATAATGAAAATAATGAAGATGAAAATGATATTAATCAAAGTAATAATAAAGATAATATTAATATTGATTCAGATATTAAAAATAATGAAAATAATAATAATAATAAAAAATCAAAATCAAATTTTATAAATATTCTTTATTCCGGAATTTATGATAATGAAAAAGAAAATGAAAAGGATAAAGATATTACAAATAATAGGAAAGATGAAAGAAAGAAAGAAAATTATTCAAATAATATTTTAAATACCGAAAAGTTGGATTCAAAAAATAAAAATATTAATAATATTAATGAAAAAAATCATAATAATAGAAATATAGAATTTGAAAATGAAAATAATAATAGTCAAGAAAATAAAGTCAAATTAAACAATCAAATAAAACAAATTCCAAAACTTAATTTAAATAATGAAAAGAAAAATAATATAAATCAAAATAATAAAAATAGTTTTATAGATAATAAAAATCAAAATAATAAAAATAGTTTTATAGATAATAAAAATCAAAATAATAAAAATAGTTTTATAGATAATAAAAATCAAAATAATAAAAATAGTTTTATAGATAATAAAAATCAAAATAATAAAAATAGTTTTATAGATAATAAAAATCAAAATAATAAAAAT
>Ga0256407_10001511_pt1 | contig 48497 bp, 42 predicted proteins | sample RumenRJG_04DNA_FD_193489 | JGI IMG/M metagenome (GOLD analysis project Ga0256407, IMG submission 193489) | Bovine rumen microbial communities from Lethbridge, Alberta, Canada - RJG_04 | ecosystem: Host-associated > Mammals > Digestive system > Stomach > Rumen | place: Canada: Alberta...
GGTAGGATTGTGGGGCGCACGATGTCCAGTGGACATCGGTTTTGCGCCGACCGTAGCGAAGCGGAGACCGCGTAGCACGGAACAATCCGTATTTAATCAAAATGTGACTTTTGGCGTCCGAATCATATGATGGAGAGAAAGCAGAGAAGATTGAGCCTGTTTGAAATAAAACCTCCCGTAGTGTAGAATGAAAGCACTGTGGGAGGGTTTTTTATGCAGAAAATCGGGATAGGATATGAAGATTATAAAAGGTTTTTAGATGAAAATTTATACTTCGTGGATAAGACACTGCTTATCCGTGATGTAATAGAAAAAGGTGGTCAGACCACTCTGTTCACAAGACCAAGGCGTTTCGGGAAAACCCTTGCCCAGTCCATGATCCGTACTTTCTTTGAGATCGAATATGACATGAACGGAGAAAGGATCGATAACCGGAAATACTTTGAAGGAAAGAAGATAATGGATGCAGGAGAAACAATCCTCTCAATGATGGGACAGTATCCTGTTATCAAGATGTCACTTAAGTCTGCAAAACAGCCGGATTTTTACTCGGCTTTTTTAAGGCTCAGGGAAGAAATTATTTCGGAATTCAGCAGACACGATTATTTACTGAAATCCGATAAACTGGATCAGAATGATATTGACAGGTTCGGTGAGATTCGGGGCGGAGAGACTATCTGGAACAAAAAGGTGCAGGAATTAAAGAAAAGCGAGGAGAAAAAGGAAGTATTCAAAGAAGAAGTTGCTAAATATTCAACAGCTATAAAAATCCTTTCCGAGCTGCTTAAGAAGCATCACAATAAAAACGTGATCTTCCTTATTGATGAATATGACGTACCCCTTGAAAACGCCTATTACAGGGGTTTTTATACCGAGATGGTGGATTTTATCCGTTCCCTCTTTGAGTCTGCATTAAAGACCAATGATACCCTGGAGAGAGCAGTTATAACCGGGTGTCTCCGAATAAGTAAGGAGAGCATATTTACAGGATTAAATAACTTTGAGGTAAATTCCATACGGGGAAAAAAATTCGGGGAATACTTCGGTTTTACGGTGGGCGAAACTGAGACCATGTTAAAATCCTATGGACTGGAAAACAGTATTGATACGGTAAGGGACTGGTATGACGGTTATATCTTCGGCGAAGCGGAGGTATATAATCCGTGGAGCGTGGTCAAATATGTAAGTGAGCACGAGGGAAGTCCGGAGAGGCTTCCGGAGCCCTACTGGTCAAACACATCATCAAACAGCATAGTCCGTGACCTTGTTGAAAAAGCCGATGATGAAACAAGGGAAGAACTGGATATCCTGATAAACGGCGGCACTATTGAAAAGAAGATCCACGAGGATATCACCTATGACGGAATATATGATACAAAGGAGAACCTTTGGAATTTCCTGTTTTTTACGGGATATTTGAGGAAGGTGTCCGAACAGGCTAAGAATGATGACATCTATGTCACCATGTGCATCCCGAACAGGGAAGTTAGAAGTATTTACAGGAACGATATCAGCAGATGGTTTGAAAAAAAAGTTGACTCCCGTCAGGATGACAGGAAAGCTCTGCAAAAGGCAGTTCTTGACAGAGATACCGAAAGTATCAGCCGGATACTGACAAGTCTTCTAAAGGAGTCGATAAGTACCTTTGACAGCGCAGAGTCTTTTTATCACGGATTCCTTCTTTCCATGCTTATGGGGACTACGGATTACAGGGCGAAGTCTAACAGGGAAGAAGGGGACGGCAGACCTGACATAGTGCTGTACCCGGAGAATCCCCCGGATCCGGCATACATCTTTGAAATAAAGATCAGGAAGAAATTCAACGAGATGCAGGACGGTCTTAATGAAGCATTCACCCAGATCAGAGATAAGAGATATGAAGACGGCATACTTGAAGACGGCTACGCCGGTGTTGTGTCTCTTGGCATATGCTTCTGCCGTAAGAGCTGTATAGTTGGGATTTGTGACAAATCCCAATGAAGATTCTAATATGGCAAATGATGATTATCAGTGGAAAATCGCCAAAGGCATTGCAGATGGGTTAGATATGTATTTTACAGAATGATGCGCTGTGGTTTTTATTGTTTATTCCTGCGGAATGGAGTATTATTTTTAATATGGCGGGAAGATCCTTCGTCGCGAACGCTCCTCAGGATGACATATTCCATCCTTTGACGTTTCACCACTCAGGATAGAATATGTCATCCTGAGCGCAAGCGAAGGATCTTTAATAACAGGACAGCAGGGGACAAAAACTATGGAAAACGATACCGGCAGGGTCCGGGCGATCTGCGTAAGTAAGGAACGCGGCATCCAGAAAAGCGAGGTTGAAAGTGCAGTGCTTTTAGCCGGCGAGGGCATTTCAGGAGATGCCCATGCGGGGAAATGGCACCGGCAGGTTAGTCTGCTGTCCGGAAGCAGTGTGGATGAGTTTAACCGGAAGGGAGCCGGGGTTAAAAACGGCGATTTCGGGGAAAATATCCTGGTGGACGGGATAGACTGCATAAAGCTTCCGGTTGGTACGGTTCTTACCATAGGAGAGGGTGACGACAGCGTTAAGCTTAGGGTTACACAGAAGGGAAAGGAGTGCCACACGCATTGTCAGATATACCACAAAATGGGAGAGTGCATAATGCCGCATCAGGGGATCTTTTCCGAGGTGCTTAAGGGTGGAACCATAAAAAAGGGGGATCCTATATCCCTTGAATATCCCAATATCAACAGACCCTTTCAGGCTGCCGTAGTGATATTAAGTGACAAGGCCTCAAAAGGGGAAAGGGAGGATTTAAGCGGACCAAAGACCCGTGAGATCCTGGAGAAAAACGGATATGAGGTGATCGAAACGGTGCTGATACCGGATGATAAGGTGAGGCTTAAAACGGAGCTCATCCGCTTAAGCGACGGCCGGGAGGCTGACCTCATCATCACAAGCGGTGGAACGGGCTTTTCATCAAGGGACATTACCCCGGAAGCCACAAAGGAGGTTGCAGACAGGGATGCACCGGGGATCGCCGAGTATATCAGACTAAGGTCAATGGAGATCACTGACCGGGCAATGCTTTCGAGGGGCGTTTCGGTCATTCGTAAACAGACAATAATAGTGAACCTTCCCGGAAGCCCGAAAGCGGTCGAGGAAAGTCTCGGCTTCATTATGAAGGGGCTTGAACATGGGATAAAGATACTAAGAGGCAGTGCTTCTGAATGTGCAAGAAAATAAGATATAAGGGGGGATTTTATTATGATCACATTTATTCTGGGGTTAGCATTACTTATCATCGGAGGAACCATATACGGAAGGATAACTGAAAGGGTCATGAAGCCGACCGATGATCCGACACCTGCGGTTTCCATGGGGGACGGAGTGGATTTCGTACCAATGAAGAAGTGGAGAAACGCACTTATCGAATTATTGAACATTGCCGGAACAGGACCGATTTTGGGACCGATCCAGGGAATTTTATTCGGACCCGTTGCATTTATCACTATTCCCATAGGCTGCGTGATCGCAGGAGCTTTCCATGATTATATGACGGGAATGATCTCTGTCCGTAACAGAGGAGAGCAGACCCCGGATCTTGTGCGCCGTTTCCTTGGAAAGCATATGTATGCAGTCTACAATGTTTTCGTATGTCTTTTGATGCTTCTGGTCGGAGTTGTTTTTATTTACACACCCGGAGATCTCTTTGTTACACAGATACTGGGGCAGGACAACTCCGCTGCTAATCCTACGCTCTGGATCGTATACGGAGCCATATTTGCCTATTATATACTTGCCACACTTTTACCGATCGACAAGATCATCGGAAGAATATACCCGTTATTCGGTGCCATTCTTCTGGTTTCCGCAATTGGTGTTTTCGTGGGACTGTTCACAAAGGGTTATCCTCTGACTGAGCTCTGGAATGCTTCAGCTGCAGGTTATCCGTTTCAGACCAACTTCATCCCCATGTTTTTTGTGACCGTGACCTGCGGTATCTGTTCCGGTTTCCATTCAACACAGGCAACCCTGATATCCCGCACGATTTCCAGGGAGGATGAAGGCAGGGTGACGTTTTATGATATGATGATCCTTGAGGGCTTTATCGCTATGACCTGGGCCGCTGCCGCAATGGGAGCGCTCGGATCCGGTCTGGCTGACGTGGATATGATCAAGGGCAGCGCAACACTTGTGGTAGGAATCGTTGCAAAGGATATGCTGGGAACTGTGGGCGGAATCATAGCGATAATCGGAGTGATAGTCCTTCCCATAACCTCAGGGGACACGGCTTTCCGCTCCCTCCGTCTAATACTGGGGGATGCGCTTCATATGGATCAGTCTAAAAAAAGGAATGCCCTGACTCTCGCCCTTAGTCTTTTTGCGGTTGCGGCGGTCCTTCTTTTCTGGGCGAAGGGGAACCCCACAGGCTTCAATATCATATGGAGATATTTCTCCTGGGCCAACGAGACCACGGTGGTATTTGTGCTTGCTATGATAGCGGTTTATATGCAGAGGAATAAGATGCCGTATTTAATGGCCGTCGTTCCCGGAACATTTTATATGTACGTTGTTTCCGCCTATATACTTAATGCGAAGATAGGATTAAATATCCCCTGGATCATAAGCTATATCGTTGCTGCGGTACTTTCCTTTGCATATGCATTTGCAGTGATCCGGGTAGGTAAAAACAATAGTTGATGAGACCTGGAGAGATTTCATATGAAGAAAAGAAACATCCTTTCAAAAATCTATCTGGCGGACAACCTGATAAAGAAGAAGGTGAGGAACGGCATAGGGGACAATAAGCTTACTCCCGGGGTGGTGAATATTCTTTTTTTTCTCTCCGATCATGACGGGGTGATACAGAAGGATATTTCAAATCATTTCAGGGAGGAGCCCGCATCTGTCACCTCAACCCTTAAGCATATGGAAAGAAGCGGACTCATAGAAAGACGGCAGAATGACAGTGACAGCAGGGCGAAATGCATCTTCATCACTTCGAAGGGAAGGAGTGTCCAGGAAAGGGTCGGCAATCTGTATTCCAGTATCCAGGAGGAAGGACTGAAAGGTTTTTCAAAAGAGGAATTGGATTTATTTCATATGCTTGTGGAGAAGCTGTGCTTCAATCTGGATATCGGGTTTTGACCCTGACATCATATGTTAAAAATCCGACCCGCCTTATAAAACAGGCGGGTCGGATCTTATAACGGGTAAAAAGCAAAGCGTTTTTATCTGAAGAAGCTTAGCTCTTCAAGAAGATGTTTGGAGATTCCGTTCAGGCTTTCTGCTGAGCCTGCCAGAACATTCACCGTATCACTCAGCTCCTGCATAGAAGCACTTGTCTGCTCTGTAGATGCGGCATTCTCTTCTGAGATCGCAGACAGGGAACTCATCGCATCCACGATCTGATCCTTATTCGCATTACATTCCTCGGTAAGTCCGGATATGGTATTGACACCGTCAACCGTGCCGGATACGTTATCAATGAGGCCGTTAATGATATCTACGGTTTCTCCGAGAACGGAGATCACTTCCCTGCCGATATTTGATATCTCATCTGTCTTTTCGGTAGCATCATTGGCGTGTATTAAGAGCTGGCTCATCTCATCACGGATCTCACCGGCAGTGCCGCCGCTTTCCGCTGCAAGCTTTCCGATCTCCTCGGCAACGACTGCAAATCCACGGCCCTGTTCTCCGGCTCTGGCAGCCTCTATGGAAGCATTAAGGGCGAGGAGGTTGGTCTGGGATGCGATGCCCGTGATGCCGTCAACCTTTTCATTAACCTTATTAACGGCGGAATTGGTTTCTCTCATTGTGTCGGAAATAACCTGTACAGCCTCTTCCATACGGGTCATGTTTTCCTGAAGCTTTCTTAAGGCTTCTGCGCTCTGCTGGGATGCATCATTCATATGTGCTGCATTTCCGGCAAGATTCTCTGCATTATCCGAAACATTCTGTATGGCATCTGAAAGCATGCCGATGTTTTCGGTGGATTTCTGTACGCTGTCGGCCTGGTCGGTGGCACCCTTTGCCATTTCCTGAACGGCTTCCGATACTCCGTCGGCTGTTCCGGAAATATGCTGGGCAGTATCGGCAAGTTCATGGCTGGAGCTCGATACGCTTCCCGCGGCCTCTCTGATACCATCGACTATCTCGGACAGCTTCTCGTCCAGGGAGTGGGCGCTTTCCGCGATGACACCAAGCTCATCCTTTCTGGCTAAAAGAGCGGGATCCATCTCATTTCCGAGCTTTCCTCCGGCAAGGATATTTATGTATTCGGCTATCTGATCCATCTGTTTAGAAGCCCTGAGTGCGATCCATAGTCCGAGTATGGCTACGATTATAACAGAGATAACTGCTATGGAGGCCATGGAGAGTATGCTGGTGAAAATAGCATGGTTCACATCCGATGTCTCTCTTCCGGTAAATACCATACCCACAACGGATCCGTCGGAATTCTTCAGCGGACAGTAGTATCCGAAGAAGGGCATGCCCTCAATCTTTAAGGTTGTGGAGTGATATTCCTGACCACCCTTCAGTGTGGCGGCGATCACCGCATCGGAGGCTTTGGTGCCAACGAGCTTTTCTGTTGTTCCTGCCTTGTAGATTGTTGTGAGATAACGTGTGTCGCCGTAGAAAATGGTATAATCAATACCGGTCTCCTTCTTCAATCCGTCGATCATAGCGTCGATCTCTTCCATGATGATGCCATCCCCCTTCATAAGGGTGTCACCCTCAAGATACCAGTCACCCTCATCATTCATGGAGGAAATGGCACTGTCCAGATGCTCACAGGTGGCTTTCAGCTCTTCAATGATAAGATCATTATAGGTGTTACGTATGATATTAGAACCTACTATGGTAATAAGAGCGGAAACCACAACTATTGCTGCGATTGCAATAGAAATAATGTTTACGAGAAGCTTTCCTTTTCTTGCAGTACGCATAATCTTCCCCTCCTGATATTCTGAATAATTATTATCTGTAGATAATTTTCTATAATTGTATAATTGCAGGGGATGCCTGTCAAGACAACAGAATTCTATGCTTGCATTTTATACATTTTAAGAGTAGAATCATATGAGTCGTCGCTTGTGCGGCGAAACAGGGGAATCATACAGTGGCAGTATGACGGTCTCCAAAACCGTTCACGGGGGTTCGAATCCCTCTTCCCCTGCGCACAAAAAGGATGTCCAAAGGGCATCCTTTTTTGTGCATAAAGGGATTCGAACCGCTGCGACGGCGAAGCCGGGAAAAATGATCCGGTGGATCATTTTTCAGCAGCGCGGCGTGAAAGGGGCGAAGCCCCGGAGCGAATCCCTCTTCCCCTGCGCACAAAAAGGATGTCCGAAGGGCATCCTTTTTTGTGCATAAAGGGGATGTAAATACCTGTTGTATTATTACCCGGATTTGTTTTATAATTAAGGAGTTAGTGCGGTCGTAAAGACGGCTGCGGCTTTTATCGGACACGGATAATAGGAAACAGGAGAGTTGGTTTTATGGAGAATTCGGTATTTATAGGTACGGCATGGTCACTTCTTCCGCCGATCATAGCCATTGTTCTGGCGTTCATCACAAAAGAGGTTTATTCATCACTGCTTATCGGGATCATATCGGGAGCGCTGCTCTATGGGCAGTTTAATCCCTGGATCAGCTTCGAATCCATATTTACGGTAATGTGTGAGAATATTGATCTGAATATACTGATCTTCCTCGTTATGCTTGGGATGATTGTCATACTGCTGCAGAAATCCGGTGGCAGCGCTGCGTACGGAAGATGGGCAGGCACGAAAATAAAAAGCAAGAAGGCGGCACTTCTGGCTACGACCCTTCTCGGAGTGCTTATCTTCGTGGATGATTATTTTAACTGCCTTACGGTGGGAAGTGTTATGAGACCTGTCACGGATAAATACAGGGTTTCCAGGGCGAAGCTTGCCTATATCATAGATGCGACTGCGGCGCCGGTATGTATCATAGCGCCGATATCCAGCTGGGCGGCAGCTGTAAATTCCTATGTGCCTGAGGATGCCGGCATCAACGGGCTGCAGCTGTTTATCAGTACCATTCCCTTCAACCTGTATGCGCTGCTCACGCTCTTTATGGTTATTTACACAAGTGCCAGGGGGATAGACTTCGGCCTTATGAAGACCCATGAGGACAATGCAGTGAATAACGGGGATCTCTTCACCGATCACAAGGATGATGTCAAGTCATCGGAGGAGGTGAAGGAAAACCCCAACGGAAGAGTGTATGATCTTGTTATCCCAATGATCCTTCTGATAGTGTCTGCTGTCGGAGCTATGATGTATACTGGCTTTTCAAGCGGTGCAGGAAACATACAGCAGGCCTTTGCCGACTGTGATGCTGAGATCTCACTGATATTTGCCACATTTATTACGATATTATTCCTTTTCCTCTTCTATGTACCGAGGAAGGTCGTGAGCTTCCATGAATTCATGTCGAGCTTTATCACGGGCTTCCAGCTTATGATACCGGCGATAGCCATACTTACCTTTGCCTGGACCTTAAAGGGAATGACTCAGGCTCTCGGGATAAGGGATTATGTATACAATACCGTTGGAAGTGCGAGCTACGGGCTCAGCTTCGTTCCGGTGATAATGTTTATAATTGCCATTTTCATTGCCTTTTCTACCGGAACCTCCTGGGGAACCTTTGCAATACTGGTTCCGATCGTAACCAGTATTTTCGGTGCGGATGCACTTAATATGATGATAATATCCGTTTCCGCCGTACTTGCGGGAGCGGTATGCGGTGACCATATTTCACCGATCTCCGATACCACAATAATGTCCAGTGCCGGAGCACAGTGCTATCATATGAATCATGTTTCCACACAGCTGCAGTATGCGACAGTAACCTTTGCCGGCTGTGTGGCGGGTTATATCATTTCCGGGTTTACGGGTAACTGGATCATTTCCCTGGTAGCGGGAGTCCTGATCGTGGCAGCGGCATTGGAGATCCTGAGAAGAAGGTCATCAAAGCAATAAAGGATCCGGGGGGACGACTTGGGTATAAAGGAACTGAAAAAAGACGATGTTCTCCATAAAGCGGGAGACAGGGTCCGGGAAGTGGAGATTGTCCTGAAAGGGAGCATCAGTGTCCATAATGCTGACGGAGCCATGCTCTTGAAGACAGGCTCCATGATCGGGGCTGCAGAGACCCCGGGGGATACCTATTCCTTTGACTATACGGCCGACAGCGATGCTACGGTCTATTCATACGACTATTCCAATACGGATGATGTTCTAAAGGTCATCAGGCTCAATCAGAAGATCGCGCCTGTGCTTGCCTCCTCCAGCGTGCGGTCCGCGGTGGACTGCTATTCCTGGTATGAGAAGATCAGAACAGAGTGCGAGAACCTGTATAATGGAGTGAAGAGGGATCTGGAGGACTACAAGAGCCTGATGGTGGAGCTATCCAGAGAGCCCGAGGAATATCCCGAGATCGAGAATCTGATGGAGCCCAGAGAAGCGGAGGGCCTTGAGGAATGGAGACTGGATTATCTGAGCTCGCTTATTGAAAATGACGCTGCGGTAAGGAAGTCCTTTTTCAGCGTCAGCATCAGCATATGCATAGGGACCATCCTGAACAACAATGAATTCATTAAGGTGATCTATGCGGAGATCATAAGGATCTGCAGATACAAGGAATACCTGAACGAGGTGACTACCACCTTTAAGATGGATTACAAATATGCCAGGGCGCAGCTTAAGGATGATGACGGTGAGACAGAGGGTGAGAAAGAAATTCAGGATGCAATGCCGATCATTTTAAGCTATTCGGAAGCCCCGGCCTCCACGGTGCAGGTATTCGAAAAGCTGGTGGCGGATTATGCGGCATCTCCGGACAAGACAGAGACCACGGATGAGATGCGTAAGCTCCGGAAGGAGATTTCAAGGATCTTCTATGATCTTTATTATGCGATCTTTATGAAGACGCTGACGGACAAGACCCCTCCGCTGGAGGTGAAGATGTTCCTGCTCTTCGGCTTTATTGATGAGAATCTGGCCGGAAAGGAAAACACCGCGATCCTTGCCAATTTCGCGAGGCAGTGGAAGAGCGACCCCTCAGGAAAGGTAGTGACCATAAGGGACTGGCTGAAGCTTATCTATGAGATGAAGGTCAATCCGTCAAAGAATGAATTTGACAGTGATTATCTTGAATATCTGAAGGAACAGGTGACCGGAGGATATATCACCAGGGAAGAGGAAGCGGCGCTAAAGAATGACAGAACCAAAAGGCTGAAATTCGAGATAGAAAACTTCTTCACCATGGGAAACCGCCTGACCTTCGGAAGAGTCACCACCTTTGTTCCCATCTTTACAGATGATGCGGTACTGAGGCCGTTACGTACGGCACTCCTCACTCCGGACAAGATAAAAACAGCGGTCAATTCCATAAGGGAAATAGACTTCTCCCTGTTCTACAGGGATTCCGTGACGGCCTTTGAGGATCTGGAGATAAACCAGTTCCTGGTATCGAAGGAGGTTCTCCCCTATGTGATACTTATGCCGAATATGGGCTCCAGGACATCCATGTGGCAGGAGATAGACGGTAAGAAAAGGGATACACCTGCCAGAATGATGATGTCCATTCTCTTCACAGAGGATCTGGATGAGGCCATGACAAAGCTCTGCGGAGAATTCAGGTGGGAGATGTGCAGACGCATACAGGGTGTTCACTGGAATGATGTCACTGATCCCAGCCTGACAAGCGAGTACTGCGATTATATGCAGTTTTACAGAAAGAACCACGATATCTCGCCGGAAAGCAGGGAAAAGATAAAGCTGGCACTCCAAAAGGCCAGAAATAATTACCGGACAGTATTCGTGGCAGACTATATGATCTATATAAGGAGCGAGGCTACGGGCTCCGCGAGACTTAATAAGATATCCCGGGGTATAGTTTTCAGATACTGTCCTTTCAGGGCCGCGAAGAGAGAAAGCATGAAGGCAAACCCGCTGTATGCGGATCTTATCGAGAAGTACGGTATCAAGCAGCAGGGGAAGATCCATCTTATCCAGGTTATGATGCAGAAGATAAAGAAGCTTGGAAAGGATGTGCCAGATACCATCACAAGGCAGCTCGATTATATCAGAACCTGAAATACCAAGGAGGAACGCTTTGGAATCCGAAAATACTTTAGCGGACAGAATGATAACCACATACGGACGGGAGCTGGAAATGCTTTTTAAGTATATCCCGTATTTTTCCGACAAAAAGAATGAATTTTCGAAGAAATATGACGGGGCACAGGGGGAGTCAAATCTTAATTTTCCGGTTTTTGATTCGACTCTTCTGGATTTTGTGAAAAGGGCTTCAAAAACCTCCCTTATGAACAGGAATTACCCCTATGTCTATTCCAGACACAGGATAAGGACACATGAGGATGAGAGAAAGTTTATTGAGAGCTGTACCATAAGGAATGTGGATGATCTCCGGGGGTTTTTGTCGAAATACGTTCTGGAGGGAATGCACAGGGGACCTGCCTGGTCCGAGGGTGCCAGAGAGGGGATTTATCTCGGGGTGCTCCAAAAATTCAAGGAACTCATTGACTTTTACAAAAAGCCGGGATGACGGTGAACAGGGAAAAGAATGGTAAGACGTGTATTTGTGGAAAAGAAGGAAGCATATGCGGTTCATGCCGCAGAGCTTCAGCATGAGCTGCACGAATTTCTGGGACTTAAGGATGTAAAGGTACGTTATCTTATCCGTTATGATGTGGAGAATATAAGCCCGGAGATCTACAAAAAGGCAGTGAACAGCGTTTTCTCGGAACCTCCCGTGGATACAATCCGCGAGGAGTTTTTTGAATGCGGGAAAAATGACAGGGTCTTTGCAGTGGAGGCTCTTCCGGGACAGTTCGACCAGAGGGCGGACTCTGCGGTGCAGTGCATCAGGTTCCTGAAGGGCAGTGAGGAACCCATAGTCAGGACGGCAGAGGTGTATATCCTTTCCGGGATAAAGAATGATGAGGAACTGGAGCTTGTAGAGAATTACGTAATGAATCCGGTTGATTCACGTCTGTCTGACGGAAAAAAGCCGGTGACCTTAAAGCAGGACTATCCGGAGCCGGAGGATGTGAAGATCTTCAGGGGCTTTAAGAGCATGAGTGATATGTCCTTAAAGAAGCTCTACGAGTCCCTGTCTCTGGCAATGACCTTCAGTGACTTCAAGCATATCAGAAATTACTTCAGGAATGACGAAAAAAGGGATCCCTATGTGACCGAGATAAGGGTTCTCGATACCTACTGGTCAGACCATTGCCGGCATACCACCTTCCAGACAGAGCTAAAGAACGTGACTATCCCTGAGGGATATTATGCGGAGCCTGTCAGAAGGGCGTGGGAAAAATACAGGGAAAGCCGTGCCGAGGTATACGGTAAACGGGCTTCGGAAAAGGGAGGGAAAAAGTATGTCTGCCTTATGGACATCGCCACCCTTGGCGCCAAAGCCCTGAAAAAACTGGGCAGGCTCGAGGATGAGGAGAAGTCAAATGAGATAAATGCCTGTTCCATAGTGGTTCCGGTTGAATTAAAGGATGAAAAGGGGCAGGAATATAAGGAAAACTGGCTCGTTATGTTTAAGAACGAGACCCACAACCACCCCACTGAGATAGAGCCCTTCGGAGGAGCGGCCACCTGTCTCGGGGGAGCCATAAGAGACCCTCTTTCCGGACGTTCCTATGTATATCAGGCAATGAGGGTGACAGGTGCTGCTGATCCCAGGGTTCCGGTATCGGAGACCCTGAAGGGAAAGCTTCCGCAGAAGAAGCTGGTGAGAGAGGCGGCAGCAGGGTATTCGTCATACGGAAACCAGATAGGTCTGGCTACGGGGCTTGTGGATGAGATATATCACCCGGGCTATGTGGCAAAACGTATGGAAATCGGAGCAGTGATAGCAGCCGTACCCGAGAAAAATGTTCTCAGGGAGGATGCTTCTCCCGGAGATATCGTGATCCTCCTCGGAGGGCGGACGGGACGTGACGGTATCGGCGGAGCTACAGGCTCTTCAAAGGTACATACGGAGAAATCACTTGACAGCTGCGGAGCCGAGGTGCAGAAGGGAAATGCTCCCACAGAGAGAAAGCTGCAGAGGCTTTTCAGGCGTCCCGAGGTGTCGAAGCTTATCAAGGTCTGCAATGATTTCGGTGCGGGAGGTGTTTCCGTAGCCATAGGAGAGCTGGCTGCAGGGCTTGATATAGACCTCGACAAGGTGCCGAAGAAGTATGCGGGGCTTGACGGGACTGAGCTCGCCATTTCGGAGTCGCAGGAGAGAATGGCTGTTGTTGTGGAAAAGAAGGACAGGGATACCTTCCTTTCCTATGCGGCAGAGGAAAATCTGGAGGCTACGCCTGTGGCCGTTGTAACGGAAGAGCCCAGGCTCGTTATGCACTGGAGAGGCCGGAAGATCGTTGATATTAAAAGAGAATTCCTGGATACAAACGGTGCCAGGCAGGAAACCTCGGTAGAGGTGGAGCTTCCCGACGAAAAGAATAACTATATGAGGGAGGAGGTCCGGATAGAGGATGAAAGAAAGGCTTGGCTTAACAGCATCTCTTCCCTGAACCAGTGCTCAAAACAGGGGCTTTCGGAGCGCTTTGATTCTTCTATAGGGGCGGCAACGGTAACCATGCCCTTCGGAGGGAAATACCAGAAGACCCCAATACAGACTATGACGGCCATTCTGCCGGTGCTTCACGGCACCACGGATACGGTGACCATGATGAGCTACGGCTTTGATCCCTATCTTTCTTCCTGGAGTCCCTTCCATGGAGCGGTATATGCGGTTACGGAGTCTGTTGCGAAGATAGTGGCTTCCGGTGGTGATATGGGTAAGATAAGATTCACCTTCCAGGAGTACTTTAAGCGTATGACAAAGGATAAGAAACGCTGGAGCCAGCCTTTTACGGCTCTTCTCGGAGCCTTTGACGCAGAGCTCGGATACGGACTCCCGGCAATCGGAGGGAAGGACTCCATGTCCGGAACCTTTGAGGATATAGATGTTCCGCCAACCCTTGTTTCCTTTGCGGTTGACACGGCGAAGGTGGGCGAGGTCATTACCCCGGAATTAAAGGAAGCCGGAAACACTCTGGTTAAATTTACCATTGAAACGGATGAGTATGAGCTCCCGAAGTATGACAGGGTGACAGAGCTCTATGAGGGGATCAGGAAGGCCGGGAAGGCCGGTATCGTAAGGTCTGCCTACGCTCTTGATGAGTACGGTATTGCCCCTGCTCTTTCCAAAATGGCCTTCGGAAATATGCTGGGAGCCCGCTTAAGTGACAGCATATCAAAGGAAGAACTTTTCCTTGCGGAAAGCGGCAATATCATAGCAGAGGTGAGCTCTCTAAGTGTCCTGGATTCCCTGAAGGTTCCCTATACCGTTATCGGTGAGGTAACTGCAGAGCCGTATTTTGTCCATGGCAGAACAAGGATCGGATTAAAGGAAGCGCTTGATGCCTATGAAGGCACTCTTTCAAAGGTATTTCCGATAAAGAGTAAGGATGGGGGAGAAAAGACGGAGTCCCCGGTCTTCATTACTAAGAAAATATGCGTATCATCGAATAAGTGTAAGAAACCGAAGGTGTTTATCCCCGTATTCCCGGGCACAAACTGTGAATATGACAGTATGAGGGCTTTTGAAAGAGCCGGTGCGGAAACCGAAATAAAGATCTTCTCCAATCTGAGTGAGGGAGATATCCGGGAATCGGTCTCTTCATTCAAGAAAGCCATAGACGGCTCTGAGATAATTATGTTCCCCGGAGGATTCTCGGCAGGAGACGAGCCTGACGGCAGCGCCAAGTTTTTTGCAACGGCCTTCAGAAATGAGGAAATAAGGCGCTCTGTTGAAGCCCTTCTTGAACGTGACGGGCTCATACTCGGTATATGCAACGGTTTCCAGGCTCTTATCAAGCTCGGGCTGGTTCCCTACGGCAGGATAATCGATGCACAGACAGAGGATTCACCCACACTTACCTATAATACCATTAACAGGCATATCAGCAGGATGGCCTATACAAAGGTTGTTTCGAACAAGTCTCCCTGGCTCGCCCTTGCAAAGCCCGGACACTCCTATGTGAGTCCCGCATCACACGGCGAAGGAAGGTTTGTGGCTTCGGACGAATGGCTGGATAAGCTCTTTATTAACGGACAGGTTGCCCTGCAGTACTCCGATCCGGAGGGGAATGTTTCCATGGATGAAAGCTGGAATATCAACGGTTCCTTCCGTGCCGTGGAAGGCATTACCGATCCTACAGGACGGATACTCGGAAAGATGTGCCATGTGGAGAGAAGGGGTGAGGGAGTGAATATCAATATCTACGGAGAGCAGGATCTGAAGATCTTTGAAGCCGGGGTGCAATATTTTGGGTAAGATCCTTCGCTTCGAAGATCCTTCGCTTCGCTCAGGATGACAGGAAGCGCTCGGGATGACAGGAAGCGCTCAGGATGACAGGAAGCGCTCAGGATGACAGGAAGCGCTCGGGATGACAGGAAGCGCTCAGGATGACAGGAAGCGCTCAGGATGACAGGAAGCGCTCAGGATGACAGTATGCGCTTATGAAATACATACATCCGGGTGTCTGCACAAATTGTTCGCAGAAAAATACAATAAAAAGATAAAAGGGAAATGACACAATATATAGTGGTGTCCCTCCCGGGACTGCCACCACATATGGATTTTTTAACGAAAATGCGCCTGAGACGGGCGCTTTTTTGTTGCAATTGTGACAAAGTTGCAGTTGATATATTCCCAAAATTAGATTAATATATGGGCAGAAGTGGTAGAAAGTGTCACGAAGTGGTAGAAGGTGGATCCTCACCGGGGTAAAAGCAGATGTTCATGGGGGAATACAGCCATACCATAGATGCCAAAGGAAGGCTCATTATCCCCGCCAGATTCCGTGAGGAGCTGGGGGACAGGTTTGTGGTGTCCAAAGGCTTCGATGGCTGTCTCCAGGCTAATGACCTCGGCACCTGGGAAAAAATCCAGGAGAAACTGAAGGAACTGCCGCAGTTCAATAAGAACACCAGAGAGATAAAGAGATTTTTTAACGGCGGAGCAGTGATCGCCGAGGTTGATAAACAGGGGCGGATCCTTATCCCGGCAGAATTAAGGGAGCATGCGGGATTAAAAAAGAACGTGTCGCTCATAGGAACCGGATCCAACGTGGAGATCTGGGACAGTGAAAGGTGGAACGAGTCGGCTCCGGACAATATAGATGAGATAGCGGAAAGCTTAAGCGGACTCGGATTCAGTCTCTGATATGGAATTCTCGCATGTTTCGGTACTTCTTCGGGAGACGGTTGACAGTCTCAGAATAAAGGAAGATGGCACATATATTGATTGTACGATAGGAGGAGGCGGACACTCCTTTCAGATAGCAAAACTCCTCAGGCCCGAAAAGGGCGCAAAGCTTATCGGATTTGATCAGGATGAGGCAGCAGTAGCAGCGGCCACAAACAGACTCAAACAATTCTCCCGCCTCCTCACCATCGTACACAGTAATTTCAGCGAGATCCGGCAGGTTTTACGCGAACTCGGGATAGATAAAGCAGATGGTATCCTCCTTGACCTGGGGGTTTCATCCTATCAGCTGGACGAAGCAGGACGCGGCTTCTCCTATATGGATGATGCCCCCCTCGATATGAGAATGGACAGGAGGAACAGCGTTTCCGCATATGATGTGGTGAACGGATACAGTGAAGAGGAGCTCTTCAGGATAATAAGGGATTACGGCGAGGACAGATTTGCAAGGAACATCGCAAGGAATATCGTCAGGAAAAGGGAGAATTCGCCGCTTAGAACAACCTTTGAGCTGAGAGACATAGTGGAGGCCTCGATTCCCGTGAGAGTCAAGAAGAACGGAGGCCATCCTGCAAAGAGAACCTTCCAGGCCATAAGGATAGAGGTAAATCAGGAGCTTTCGGTTCTTGAGAACACCCTGGATACAATGATCGGCCTTTTGAAGGACGGAGGAAGGATAAGCGTCATAACCTTCCATTCCCTGGAAGACAGGATAGTTAAACAGACATTCAAACGAAACGAATCACCCTGTGTCTGTCCCCCGGATTTTCCGGTCTGTGTGTGCGGCAGGGTGTCAAAAGGGAGAGTAATAACGAAAAAACCCATAGTACCGACAAGGGAGGAAACGGAGATAAATCCCAGGTCGAAAAGTGCGAAGCTAAGGGTTTTTGAAAGGGTGACTTAGCCTTTTAAGGTTCCGGAGGGAGAGAATCATATGGCCAGGAGAGCAGTCAGAAGAGCCAGAGCCACAGTTTACGGAAGGTCAAATAACAGTATCTATATTGACGGAAATACCGTAAGGACGATCCAGCCGAGATTCGGCGAGAAAATGCCGAAAAAAGAAGTGGAAAAGGGGCATCACACGGATCTTCTGACGCTTCCCCAGGTCTCTTTAGGTTATTACCTTTTCTTTTTCATTGCACTGGCTGTTACGGCCTTTGTGTGTATAGGCTATGTCAGGATCCACTCCGATATCACGGCTTCCCAGAAGAGAGTCTCAGGGCTCGAGAGTACGCTTAACCGGCTGAAGGAAGCCAATGACGAGGAGTATGAACGCATAACAGGCTCCATTGATATGGAGGAGATAAAGCGGGTGGCAATGACTGATCTTCATATGAAATATCCCGACGAAAGTCAGGTGGTGCATGTTTCTCTTGAAAGCGATGATTATGTGAGGCAGTATGAAAAGATACCCGAAGAAATAAAGCAGGATGTCCTTAAGAAATAAACATAAAACAACCAAAGAAACAGATCCGTCGGGTTTTGACGGGAAAATGCAGCGAAAGCTGGTAGTACTCTTTCTCCTGGTACTGCTGGCTTTCGCTGCGTTGTCGTACAGACTTTTCGTTATAAACAGGGATAAGGGTGCGGATTACAAGAGACAGGCCATGCGGCAGCAGGCAGCCTCATCCAGGGTGCTTCCCTTTAAGAGGGGCGATATTCTGGACAGGAAAGGCAGCAAGCTTGCATATTCGGAAAAGGTGTACAACCTGGTGATCGATGCCAAGATGGTACTAAGCGAGGAGGGAAAACACCTGGAGCCCACAATGAAGGCACTTTCCCGCTGTTTTCCAGAGGTTGATACCGCAGAGATCCGCGAATACATCAATAAAAACCCCGCAAGCAGATACAAGGTTTTTGCAAAGCACCTCGATTATAATGAGATCGAACCCTTTAAGGAGCTTCAGAAGGAGGGTCTTGATACAGAGGCTTCGGTCTCCGGGGACGAGGCTGAAAAGGAGATGCTGAACGGGGTATGGTTTGAAGAGGATTATGAGAGAAAGTATCCCGGAAACAGTCTTGCCTGTGACGTTATAGGCTTTGTTCAGGGCGGAAACACCGGATTCTTCGGGCTTGAGGAATACTATAATGATGTGCTGAACGGTACGGACGGCCGGGAATACGGCTTTATGAACGAGGACTATGTGATGGAGGAGTCCATAAAGCCTGCTGTTGACGGTTATACCATTGTTTCCACCATAGACAGCAATATCCAGTCCATAGTGGAGAAGCATATAGCGAAGTTTATGACCACCTATAAGGATGCCTACAGGATGGGAGCCGCGGCAAAGAATATCGGCGTTATCGTTATGAACCCGAATAACGGGGAGATATACGCAATGGCGGGATATCCCTCCTTCGATCTGAACGACCCGATGAATATGGAAGGAGTCGACCTGACGCAGTATATTCCGGAGGGGGTATCATCAAACGAGACGGCTGAAGCAGAGGAACAGGAGGAAACGGAAGAAGGAGAACCTGCTGAGGATGGGAGTGCAGGAGAAACAGTCTCTTCCGATGAAGCGAAGAAACCGGAGGATCCTCTGACATCAGCCAGAAACCAGATATGGAGAAACTTCTGTATTTCCGATTCCTATGAGCCCGGAAGTGTTATGAAGCCATTTACCGTGGCCGGGGCTCTGGACTCTGGGAAGATCACGGGAAACGAAAGCTACCAGTGCAACGGATACCTTGAGGTCGGAGGCTTCCAGATCCATTGTCACAACAGACTGGGAGACGGACTTCTGACGGTGCAGCAGGGAATTGCGAAGTCCTGCAACGTAGCTCTTATGGATATTGCCTTTGCAACGGGGAAGGAGCAGTGGTTAAGGTATAACCGCACCTTTAATTTCGGATATAAGACAAATATAGATCTTTCGGGAGAGACAAATGCGAGCGACCTTACCTTTGACGAGAGCATGGGGCTTACGGATCTTGCTGTGGCATCTTTCGGACAGGGCTTTAACGTGACCATGATGCAGATCGCCGCAGGCTTCTCCGCACTTATCAACGGAGGCTACTATTACCAGCCAAGGGTCATATCGGAGATAAGGAATGCAGAGGGGGCTGTGGTTGAGGAAAAAAGCCCGAGGATTTTTAAACAGGTAATCAGTGAAAGTGTAAGCGCAAAAATGCGTGATTTCTTAAGAACGGTCGTAATGAGTGACCCCCATGAGTGTACCGGATGGTCAGCGAGACCCGCAGGTTACACGGAGGGAGGAAAGACGGGAACCGCAGAAAAGGCTCCGAGAACAAAGAATGACTATCTCATTTCCTTTATCGGATATGTACCAGCAGAAAACCCGGAGGTTCTTTGCTACGTGGTTATCGACACTCCGAATACGGAAATCCAGTCTGAGTCCACAAGAATGGCCACCAGACTGAACAGGGATATAATGACCGAGGTACTGCCTTATCTCAATATCTTCCCGACTGAGCCTATCACCGAGGAGGAGGCAGCGGAGCTTAAAGAAAAGCAGGATACATTCTACGAAAACAGCTCCTATTACGGTTTATCCGAAAACATGATCCCCGAAGAAGGGGCTTTGGAGGGTGATGATACGGAAGGAGCGGATCAGGAGAGTGAAGAGGTGATAGTGATACCGGCAGAAGGCGGAGAAGAAGCGGAGAGTGAGCCCGAACCTGAAAGAGACAGCGCCGGAAATCCTATAGTGGACAATGTCATACAGTATGATCCCGAAACAGGCTATCCACTGGATCCCGCAACAGGAGAGGTACTGGATCCCGTCACACTGCAGCCCCTGAACCCCGGAGCCGGAGACGGGTATTCTCCGGAGGAAGGGGAGGTTCCGGTAGAAGAGGAGAATGATGCCTGATTTGAAAAAACGCTTCGTATGCTTTATACTTTTTTGGAAATAAAGGTTTAGGTTTTCAGACGTTGCTTTCGGTTCCGCAAGCGGCTGTTCTGAACAATAACGAAATACAATGACAAAAGGCGGAGCGTATGTTTGTAAAGTTCTTTATACATCTTCTGATCGCTTTTATTCTGACTGCAGCTGTCGGACACTTCCTGCTGCCTGTACTGAAAAAGCTGAAGGCCAGACAGGTTGAAAGGGAGGAAGGCTTAGAATCCCACAAAAAAAAGACAGGTACCCCCACAATGGGCGGCATCATGTTTCTCGCAGTATTTGCGGCAATGACTGTTTTTGAAGCGGAGAAATACAGAGCCGCGATACCGGTCATTATCGGAACCCTGGGCTTTGGTGCCGTGGGCTTCATCGATGACTACATAAAGGTTGTGATGAAGAGGAATCTGGGACTCCGTGCCTGGCAGAAGCTCCTTTTACAGATCCTTGTTTCCCTCGGGGTCATATATTCCGTATCCGTTTTTACGGAGGTGGGCTTCGATATGCTGATACCCTTTTCTTCGCTTATCACCCCTGACGGAGCGGGCATATATGCCAATGCGGGGATTTTCACCGTTCCCTTCTTATATTTGTATTTTTAGGTACCACAAACGGCTCCAATTTCACGGACGGTCTGGACGGTCTTTTAAGCTCGGTCACTGTGGTGATCGCAGTATTCATAGCTGTCATTTCCTCCTCTCTTGCCATAAACATAACCATGGCAGCTGCGGTTATGACAGGTGCTCTTCTCGGATTTCTGGTATATAACCATCATCCCGCAAAGGTCTTTATGGGAGATACGGGATCCCTTGCACTCGGAGGGTTTGCGGCCTCCAGTATGATAATGCTGAAAATGCCTCTGTTCCTTATCTTCATGGGCATAATTTATTTTACCGAGGTTCTGTCCGTGATCATTCAGGTATTGTATTTCAAGGCGACAAAGGGAAAGAGGTTTTTTAGGATGGCTCCAATACATCACCATTTCGAGCTTCTGGGCTGGAGTGAGGTTAAGGTGGTGACGGTGTTCACCCTTGTGACTCTGGCGGGATGTTTTCTGACGCTTGTATTGATGTGATGATTTATGCATGTCATTCAGAGGGCGAAGCAAATGTCATTCTGAGGGCGGAGCCCGAAGAATCTTCGGATCGGGGGAAAAAGATCAAAGATCCCTCGCATACGCTCGGGATGACAAAAGGGGAATAGAAGATCCCTCGCATACGCTCGGGATGACATAGGGGAGTCATTCGGGATGACAGAAGGAAATGCCTGACATTCTGAGGGCGAAGCAAATGTCATTCTGAGGGCGGAGCAATTGTCATTCTGAGGGCGGAGCCCGAAGAATCTTCCCAAGCGGAGGAAAGATCCTTCGCTATCGCTCAGGATGACAGAAGGGATCAAATGATGACAGAAGGGAACAGATGATATGAGTAACAGATATAAAGGAAAAAACTGTCTGGTTTTCGGAACCGGGGTAAGCGGAAGGGCAGCGGCAGGACTGCTTCTGAAAAACGGTGCCCGGGTCACTCTTTTTGACGAAAACGGGAAAACAGATAGTGAGGCGCTTAGAGCAGGCTTTGATAATGCTGAAAAGCTGAATATCGTCTTAGGAACCCTGGCTGAGGAAGAAAAGAAGGAAACGGATATCCTTGTTTTAAGTCCCGGCGTGCCGCTTGATAATCCTCTGGTTAAGGAGCTTTCAAAGCGAGGGGTCTATGTCACCGGAGAGATAGAGCTCGGCTTTGAGCTTTCAAGGGGAGAGCTTCTCGCAATTACCGGGACGAACGGAAAGACCACAACCACCACACTGCTTGGAGAGATCATGAAGGCTTATTCCGACGGAACCGACAGAAATGTGCTGGTTGTCGGAAATATCGGTGATCCCTATACCCTGCATGCTGACGAAACCACGGATACAACCATCACGGTTGCGGAGATAAGCTCCTTCCAGCTGGAGACCATTCACACTTTTAAGCCACGCATATCCGCGGTGCTGAACGTGACACCGGATCATTTAAACCGTCATCACAGCATGGAGAACTATGCAGCCGTGAAGAAAAGGATAAGTGAAAACCAGGATAAGGATGATACTCTGGTCTTAAATTACGATGATCCCGTTACCCGGGCAATGGCAGAGGATCAGAGTGCCGATGTGGTGTTTTTTACAGGTCAGGGCGTTCCCGTAATTGAGAAAAGGGATTTTGTCCATATTCTGGACGGGACGATCTGTTATAACGGAAGCAGGATAGTGGACATTGACGATATTCAGCTCCTTGGGAGGCATAACCTTGAGAATGTCATGGCAGCTGTCGCCATGGCAATGAGATTCGGGGTTCCGGATGACGTTATAAGGGATACAGTCAGGAATTTCAAGGCTGTTGAGCACAGGATAGAGTATGTAAGAACCCTTAACGGGGTTGACTATTATAATGATTCCAAGGGTACGAATCCGGATGCCGCCATAAAGGCCGTTGAAGCTATGATAAAGCCTACGGTTCTGATAGGCGGCGGATACGATAAGAAGAGCTCATATGATGAATTCATCGAAGCCTTTGACGGGAAGGTAAAGCTTCTTATCCTCATCGGAGAGACGGCAGAGGCCATAAAGGAATGCGCCCTCCGCCACGGCTTCGGTGCAGTTATTATGGCAGATGATCTTTGTGATGCGGTTAATATCGCATATGATAATGCAAGGGACGGCGACGCAGTGCTTTTATCCCCTGCCTGTGCCAGCTGGGATATGTTCAAAAACTACGAGGAGAGAGGAAGACTCTTTAAGGAGTACGTTTCTTCACTATGAGACACGAGAAAAAGACAAGGAGGTATACGGATTTCAGTCTCCTTTTTGCCGTGATTTTTCTGCTCCTTTTCGGGCTTATCATGGTCTATTCGGCGAGCTCCTACGAAGCCAGCCTGAAATTCAATGATTCTTCCTTTTATCTGAAAAACCAGGCGAGAGCCACTGCTCTCGGCTTTGTGGTGCTGATAGTGATATCCAGGATCGATTACCATTTATGGCGCGCTCCGGCACTTCTTATTTATCTTTTCTCGCTGTTTCTGGTTTTTCTGGTAATGACACCTCTCGGAGTAACAAAGAACGGTGCCAGAAGGTGGCTGGACATCGGTGTGTCGGTGCAACCTGCGGAGGCTGCAAAGGTGGGGGTGATACTGCTCTTTGCCGCATATCTTTGTAAGTACGGACAGAAGCTGACTTCCACGGGTACGGGGCTTCTTATCTGTCTCATTGCTGCAGGGGTGCCTGCGGCAATGGTTCTGTTTATCACGAGTAATCTGAGCTCTGCCATTATTATTTTCGGTATCGCAGCGGTAATGATGTTTGTGTGTTCCCCGAGGATACTGCCATTTCTAATTATCGGGATACTGATCACGGGAGCGGCGGTGCTTGTGGTCTATCTAGTAATGCATGGGATCATCCCGGAGGAAATGAGCTACCGTATGGCAAGGATCAGGGCCTGGCTTCAGCCTGAGGCCTATGCCTCGGGCACGGGATACCAGACCCTGCAGGCTCTATATTCCATAGGCGCCGGAGGAATCTTCGGAAAAGGACTCGGACAGAGTACCCAGAAACTGGGCTTTGTTCCTGAGGCACAGAATGACATGATCTTTTCCATAATCTGTGAGGAGCTCGGGCTCTTCGGCGCAGTGGCTGTAATGTTTATGTTTATCATCCTTATCTGGAGATTTGTGGTGATAGCAAATAACGCTCCGGACAGGTACGGGGCATTTATAGTGACCGGTGTCATGGCCCATATTGCCATACAGGTCATACTTAATATTGCCGTGGTCACAAATACCATTCCCAATACGGGTATAACCCTTCCCTTTATTTCATACGGAGGAACCTCGGTTTTGTTCCTTTTGTTTGAAATAGGCCTTGTATTGAGCGTTTCCAGGAGTATAGAGGTTTGAAGAACGCAAAAGTCCTTACTGTGCTTATCATAGTGCTGGCGGTGACAGCTGCCCTTTTTGGGGGCTTTTATTATTTTCTGCAGGAATACAAGGTGTCTACGGTGCATGTGACCGGAAATTCCCATTACACGGACGATGAGATCAGATCAATGGTGCTTTCAGACAGCATTATCGGCAGGAATGCTCTTTTCTTAAGGTTCAAATACAGGAATAAGCCCATAAAGGACATTCCCTTTATCGAAAGGATGGATGTAAAATTCGACGATCTCACGACCATTACCATTGAGGTGTATGAAAAGGCTGTGGCGGGCTATGTGGATTTTCTGGGGAAATATATGTATTTTGACCGTGAGGGCATAGTTGTCGAAAGCTCCGACGGGGAAATAGAGGGGCTGCCGCATGTCACGGGTCTCAAATTCGACCATTGTATAGTCGGGAAGCCGCTTCCGGTGGATGATCCGGCAATTTTCAATGAGATACTGTCTCTGACCCAGCTTTTGACAAAATACAGCATTGTAACCGACGGAATTTATTTTGCAGGGGATTCTTCCATCACCCTGTACCTCGGAGACGTAAGGGTGCTGATCGGTGATATGTCATATATTGACGAGAAAATGATGAGGCTAAAAAATATCGAACCGGAGCTTTCCGGGAAAAAGGGAGTGCTGCATCTGGAAAACTATTCGGAAAACGACTCTGATGCTTTTGTCAGCTTTGAAGCCGACTGATCCGCTCCAAAAGATAAGCAGTTTACGTAATTATTTTATGTTGACCAAAAGTTAAAAGAATGGTTTTTTAGGGTAAATTAGTTATTGATTTATGACCGAATTGAATATATTATAGTAACAGATTTTTTTGGGAGATTAAGGAGGAAGCAGTTCGTGCTTGAAATAAAGAATAATGATCAGACAAGCGCTTGCCGTATGCTTGTTATAGGGGTAGGAGGAGCAGGTAACAACGCCGTGAACAGGATGATCGACGAAAAGATCGGTGGCGTTGATTTTCTTGCCGTCAATACGGATTCCCAGGCTCTTCAGCTCAGCAAGTCGCCCAGAATACTTCAGATAGGAAAGGACGGTCTCGGTGCCGGTGCAAATCCCGCAAAGGGGCAGAAGGCAGCCGAGGATTCCCAGGACGAGATAGCAGACGCACTGAAGGAAGTGGATATGGTCTTCGTCACCTGCGGTATGGGCGGAGGAACCGGTACCGGTGCGGCTCCGGTCATTGCGAAGATCGCCAAGGATATGGGTATCCTTACCATAGCGGTGGTCACAAAGCCGTTCAAGTTCGAGGGAAAGAAGAGGATGGAGAACGCCTTGAACGGTATCGAGCGGATGTCAGAGGGTGTTGATACCATGATAGTGATCCCCAATGAGAAGCTGAGAAGCCTTCCCAATAATGATGAGATGGACTTCAAGGAGGGGATGAAAAAGGCCGATGAGGTTCTTCAGCAGGCAGTGCAGGGCATTACGGATCTTATCGTTCATGCCGGAGATATAAACCTTGACTTTGCGGATCTTCAGACAGCTATGAAGGATAAGGGTGTCGCACACATCGGCATCGGTGCCGCAGACGGTGAGGAGAGGGCGAAGAAAGCCGTTCAGCAGGCTGTTGAGAGCCCGCTTCTCGAAACAACCATCAAGGGTGCAACGGATGTTGTAGTAAATGTTTCAGGTCATGTAACATTGAAGGATTCCGAGATAGTCGGAGATTATATACAGGAGATAACAGGCGAAGACGTAAATGTGATCTACGGTGTTTATATAGATGAGTCCAAGGGCGACCTTATGCAGGTTACGGTCATCGCTACCGGGATGAAGGATCCCGGCGCTGCGGTCCCGCAGCAGGGCAGGGCACCTCTTACAATGGGTCAGGGAAACAAGGTCTATCCGGAATTTATGCAGGATACGAAGAATCTGATCCCCACACCGCAGGTGGTGGTTCCGCGGCCTCCTATCGGAACGGGTTCTCTCAATATTTCCACTCCCGGAAGTATTCCGGTTGCGCCGGTTCAGCCACAGCAGCCGCAGCAGCCTTATGAATCCCTGAGGAGACCGGGAGGAAGGAAGACGATAGACGTGCCTGATTTCCTTAACAGGTCAAAGAAGAAGTAGGAATAGAATATGAAATGTCCGTTTTGTTCTCATGAAAACACAAGGGTCATAGATTCGAGGCCTGCCGACGAAAACAATTCCATAAGGCGCCGACGTATCTGTGACGAGTGCGGGAAGCGGTTTACCACCTATGAAAAGGTGGAGACCATACCCCTTATGGTAATAAAGAAAGATAATAACAGAGAAACCTATGACAGGGAAAAGATAGAACACGGAGTGCTGCTCGCCTGTCATAAGAGACCAATCCCGGCGGAACGGATAACGAGTCTCGTTGATGAAGTTGAGACTGAGATCTTTAATATAGGAGACAGGGAAATACAGTCATCGGTCATCGGCGAGCTGGTGATGAAGAAGCTTAAGGATCTTGAGGCGGTTGCCTATGTGCGCTTCGCTTCCGTGTACCGGGAATTTAAGGATATAAATTCATTTATGGAGGAATTAAAGAAGGTGCTGCAGTAGCGGCACCTTTTTTCGGATACTGAAGTGTTTATAGAGAGATTTTACCCGGAAACATATGCCCGTTCAGCCTATGATGTGGATTATGACTCCCTACGGAAGTCCGGAATAAGGGGGATCATTTTCGACATTGACAATACTCTTGTGCCCCATGGTGCACCCGCCGACGGAAGGGCAAAGGAGCTGTTTAAGAGGCTGCACTATATGGGCTTCAGATGCCTTCTTCTGTCAAATAACAGGGAGAAGAGGGTGAAGAGCTTTGCAGATAGCGTAAAATATACGGATTATATTTATAAGGGGAATAAGCCCTTAAAGAGCGGCTTCATTGAGTCAATGAAAAGGATGCGTACACTGCCGTCATCCACGGTTCTTATCGGAGACCAGCTGTTTACCGATGTCTGGGGTGCGAAAAGGTGCGGGATCAGGAGTATCCTCGTTCAAAGGATCAATAACAGGGAAGAGATACAGATAGTTATAAAGAGATTTTTTGAAAGCATAGTTCTTTACTATTATTTTAAGGACAGGAACAGGAAAGGGAAGGACGGGAGATGATTGACGCAGGCACGGCGGTATGCGCTCTTCTGGGAGATCCGGTGGAGCATACACTTTCGCCCTTTATCCATAACAGTCTCGCTGAGTATGAGAAGGTCAATTCCGTGTATACCGCATTCAGGGTAAACCGCGGGGATACCGGGACTGTACTTAAGGGGGCATATGCTATGGGGATAAGGGGCTTTAATGTGACTGTTCCCCATAAGGAGGATGTGATAGCGTATCTAAGTGATATAGACCGGAATGCGTCTGAGATCGGTGCGGTGAATACCCTCTGCCTAAGCGGCGGGGGTTATAAGGGCTACAATACCGATGCAGCCGGGTTTATACGGGAGCTCAGGGAGTGCGGCTTTGATATCCGGGGAGAAGAGGTCATAATGATCGGAGCCGGGGGAGCCGCAAATGCGGTGCTTAACGCTCTGTACTCGCTCGGAGCCCGGGGGGTCTATATACTGAACCGTTCAGTGAAAAAGGCGGAGGAAAAGTTCGGGGCGGATAAAAGGAATAAGATACTTTCACTAAGTGATCACGGAAAAATAGAGGGTGAAGGGTATTTCTGCGTCCAATGCACAAGCGTGGGACTTTATCCGGACAACGAAAGGGCACCCATAGAAGATGAGAGCTTTTTTAAGAAGATAAACCGCGCCGTGGATATAATATATAATCCCTCCGAGACGGCCTTTATGAAGCGGGTTAAAAGGAACGGGGGAAGGGCGGTAAACGGCCTCGATATGCTGCTGTTTCAGGCAGTTGAGAGCTTTAAGCTGTTCCATGCTAAGGATGTCAGTGAGGAAAGCATAGATTTGGTGCGAAAAAAGCTGAAGGAAAGGGTATACAAAGGAAGCTGATGGGAAGGATAATACTGGAGGGCTTCATGGGAAGCGGAAAGAGTACATACGGACGCATCCTTTCCAGGGAGTTCCTGCTTTCTTTTGCGGATACGGATAAGGAGATAGAAAAGGCGGAGGGAAGCAGTATCAACGTAATTTTTGAAAAGCACGGAGAGGAATATTTCCGGGATCTGGAAACCTCCTACCTAAGGAAATTAAGCGGATCGGACATCTGTAAGGACGGCGTGGTCTCCCTTGGCGGCGGGATGCCGGTAAGGGAAGAAAACCGGAGGCTTTTAAGGGAATGCGGAACGGTGGTATATATAAGGGCGTCCCGTGAGCTCTTGAAGGAAAGGCTTCGGGAAAGGTCGGCAAAGCGTCCTTTATTAAAGGGTGAAAACGTCGATGAAAAGGTGGATTCACTGATGGATAAAAGGGAGGAGCTCTACCTTGATGCAGCGGATCACGTTGTGGATATAGACGGTAAGGAAATCTATGAGGTCGTAAACGAGCTTAAAAGGATATACAACAGAGGGAGAAAAGGCCATTGAAGATATTGGTTATAAACGGACCCAACTTAAATTTTCTCGGTATAAGGGATAGGAAGATCTACGGCAGCGAAAGCTATGAAGGACTTGTGATGATGCTTCATGAGTATGCCGGTAAAATGGGTATTTCCGTCGAGTGCTTCCAGTCAAACCATGAAGGCGCCATCATAGACAGGATACAGGAGGCCTATTCTGACGGAACAGACGGGATAGTGATAAATCCCGGGGCTTATACCCATTACAGCTATGCAATAAGGGATGCCCTGGATTCCTATCATACCATACCGAAGGTTGAGGTGCATATTTCGGATATCAGCGCCAGGGAGGAGTTCCGCAGGATATCGGTGGTATCCCCGGTATGCGACAAAACCGTGATAGGAGAGGGTCTGAAGGGCTATATCCATGCCGTGGACTTCATTATCGGCTACCGATAAGGATAAATGTGCCTGAAAATCCTTGAATTATTTTTATCTTTGGGGTACAATATTTTCTGCTTTATTGAAAGCGGATGTTTAAGAGAGTTTATTCAGGAGGTTTTTAATGGTATCAGCAGGTGATTTCAGAAACGGCCTTACACTTGAGATCGAGGGAACCGTATATCAGATAATTGAATTCCAGCATGTTAAGCCCGGCAAGGGTGCGGCTTTTGTCAGGACAAAGATAAAAGACATAATCAACGGCGGAGTTGTGGAAAAGACCTTCCGGCCTACGGAGAAATTCCCCACAGCGCGTATTGACAGAAAGGATATGCAGTATCTGTATGCTGACGGAGATCTTTATAACTTTATGGATCCCGAATCATACGAGCAGATTTCCATAGGTAAGGATATCGCAGGGGATGCGATGAAGTTTGTCAAGGAAAACGAGGTTTGCAAGGTTAATTCCTATAACGGATCTGTATTTGCGATCGAGCCTCCGATTTCCGTAGAGCTTGAGATTACCGAGACAGAGCCCGGCTTCAAGGGAGACACCGCTACCGGTGCCACAAAGCCCGCCATTGTAGAGACCGGGGCTCAGGTTATGGTTCCTCTTTTTGTAAATCAGGGTGACAGGATAAAGATAGATACAAGGACCGGAGAGTATTCATCAAGAGCCTGAGTCTTTGAGGCTTTATTCTTTCTTATTCGCTTCTAAGGAACTGTGATTTTTTCCGTTATGCGGGTATTCTCGTGCCCGCATGGCGGATATCCGGGAGTATTTCATTTTTTCACCGTATTGAACATCTGAATAGTCAGGTAATAATTTCTTTTCTGCCCGCTGGCAGATCCTTTGGCGTTTTCCGCCATATTGTTTCACTTAAGGTATCCATTATTAAAAATAGATATTCGGCAGAGGCCGGGAAAGGAGAAGAATATGGATATGCAGCTTATGTTTAAGGAAAGGAGCCCGGAGTATTTTGTTATGGATTTTGAGGGCTTCAGGGAGGAGGTCATACAGGATATTCTGGAGATCTGCGGCAATGGATTCGTTGTTGAAAAAAGAGATGTGGTCAAGAATAACGGCGTAGGGATGTCAGGTATTTCGATCACAGGTCCGGGAGAAACGGTCTTTCCCACGATCTATCTGGAGACCCTCTTTGACGAGTACAGGAAGGGAAAAATGAACGTAAAGGAGGCGGTGAATGAGATACTCCGGGTCTACGCAAGGGAGAAGACCGGGAACAGCGTGGATATGTGTTATCTGACCGAATTCGACAGAGTTAAGGACAAGCTTATATTCAGGCTTATCAACGCGGAAAAGAACGAGGTGCTGCTAAAGGATATCCCCCACAGGAGGTTCCTTGATCTGGCGGTTATCTACACCGTTTATATTGACGATGTTTTTGACACCGCGGGAAATGTGACCGTGAGAAACGACCTGATGGAAAAGTGGGGAGTTAATGAGGAGGACCTCTATATCCTCGCGGTAAAAAATACGCCGAGGATAAAAATGCCGGTAATAAAGGAGCTCGGAGAGATGATAAGGGAGCTTATCGATATGGGAGAGTACACTGACTCCGGAGAGTATATTATAGGAGAGGGAAGGATGAAAATGTATGTCATCACAAACAGAGACAGATATTACGGTGATTCGATAATTCTGTATCCGGGGCTTCTGAATGACATACGCGATACTCTTGATACTGATTTTTTCCTGCTTCCCTCATCGGTGCACGAATTCATCATTGTCCCGGATTACGGGGAAATAGGAAAGAATGAGCTTTCCGAGCTTGTAAAAAGCGTCAACGAGTCCTCTGTGGAAGCCGAGGATTTCCTGTCTGATAACATATATCTTTATAAAAACAGTATATTGGATATCTGTTCATAAAATGTACGCATCATAATTTTTTCCTGAATAATTCAGATCTTCGGACAGTGAGAACAGGCAGACACGCCCTGTCCGGAACGGCACTTCGGGGTATGCCTCTGTGATCGCTGTCTGAAGATTATGTTTGATTATGATTTAAAGCTGTGGTATTATCTTTGATACGTCAGGTTTTTTTCAGAGTTTTTTGCGTTTGTAGCTCAGCTGGATAGAGCACAGGCCTCCGACGCCTGGTGTCAAGGGTTCGAATCCCTCCAAACGCATTTTCGTAAAGAACAGAGACTGCTTAAAGAAGCGGTAGAAAACAGTGAAACGAGAGGAGCGGCATAGACAGGAAATGAAAAAAAACGGGGCTGAAGATATAAAAGAGTTTATCATTGACCATTATCAGTATTTTGCGGTAGGCGTTCTTTTTGTGGTTCTTGTGGTGGTATTGGTGGTATTCAGTATCCGAAGGAAGGATTCCGATAAGAGCAAGGAGGCCGCAGCCACAGAGAAGACAGAGGATACCGATTCCCTGGGGACAGAGCCTATACCTGTGCCGGAGAGCGTAAAGCTGGAACAGAATGCCTATGAGGATATCAATTCCTTCTTTAATGAATATTATGATGCGGTTGCCGAGGGCGATACCGACAAGATGGCTGAAATGGGGAATACCCTTGATGAAGAGGACAAGGCAAAGATCCAGGTGAAGGCCGGATATACCGAGGACTATGAGAATATGTCCTGCTATACAAAGCCCGGTCCGGAGAGCAATTCCTACATTGTATTTGTATATTATGAGATCAAGTATAAGAATATTGATTCGCTTGCACCCGGGCTTTCCACCTTCTATCTCTGCACGAATGCCGACGGATCCTACTACTTAAAGGATATTGGTTCCCTTCCACAGAACATGAAGGATTATATCACGGAGATCGCGAACCAGAGTGATGTCCAGAACCTTCTTGCGGAGGTTGACAAGCTGTATGCCACAAATACCGAATCAGACCCCACTCTTGCGGCATTTATGGATTCACTCCAGACCAAGTCGGAATCAGCGGCAGCCAAGGTTCGTGACAGCGGAGGAACCGCAGAAGAGGTGGCGGAGGAAAATGCCACGGATAACGGGGCAGAGGTTCGCGTAAAGACTACTGATGCCGTTCGTATCCGTTCCGGTGCCACAACGGAAGAGGATAATGTCATCGGCCAGGCCGCGGCGGGCGATACCTTTGTACGGGTGAGCGAGGACGGCGAATGGAGCAAGATCAAATATAAGGACGGTGAGGCTTATATCAAATCCGAGTTCCTGACTACCGCAGAGGGTGATACCGTTGTGAGCGGAGAGGTTCAGACTGCGGAGGGAAATCAGGACGGAGAGGAAGCTGCGGCTCCCGCTCCTGCGGCTGAGACCGCAGCCAGTGGAAAGATCACCGTTAATGAGGCTGTCACGATACGGAGCGGGGCAAGCACGGATTCCAGCAAGCTCGGCAGTGCCTATAAGGGAGATAGGTACGACCTTACGGGAGAGACCGACGGATGGTACAAGATAAACTATAACGGCCAGGCCGCATATATAAAGAGTGATTATTGCACTAAGAATTGATGGTAATTGACAATTCCGTACTTGTGTTTTATTATTTTTGAGGCAAAGGCGCCTATGGGATGCAGGGAAGCTCTGCATTGCTTTGGGCGCTTTTTATTTTTATTTTAAGGAGGAAGACCGTAATGTCCTATGTTGATGAAGTTTTCGAGGCACTGAAGAAAAAGCACGCCGGAGAGGATGAGTTCCTTGAGGCCGCCGAAAGGGTTATTGAGACCATCAAGCCGGCGGTTGAGGCAAATGAAGAGGCTTACAGGAAAGCAGCTCTTCTGGAAAGGCTCGTGGAGCCGGAGAGGATAATAACCTTCCGTGTTCCCTGGACCGATGACAGCGGGAAGAACCACGTTAATCTTGGCTACAGGGTACAGTTTAATTCCGCTATCGGACCCTATAAGGGAGGACTCCGTTTCCACCCTTCAGTTAATCAGTCTATTCTTAAGTTCCTTGGATTTGAGCAGATTTTTAAGAATTCCCTTACCGGACTTCCCATAGGTGGAGGAAAGGGCGGATCTGATTTTGATCCCAAGGGAAAGAGTGATGCAGAGGTTATGAGATTCTGCCAGAGCTTTATGACCGAGCTCTTCAAGTACATAGGCGCTGACGAGGACGTTCCTGCCGGGGATATCGGTGTAGGCGGAAGAGAAGTGGGATATATGTACGGACAGTATAAGAGGATAACCGGACTCTATGAGGGCGTTCTCACCGGAAAGGGTCTTTCATTCGGAGGCTCCCTTGCGCGTCCCGAGGCTACGGGCTACGGTCTTGTTTATATTACTGACGAGATGGTGCGTACCGCCGGAAAGAGCCTTAAGGATGCCACGGTTGTGATATCCGGTTCCGGGAACGTGGCACAGTATGCAACACAGAAGGCTGAACAGCTTGGTGCAAAGGTAGTTACCCTATCAGACTCCAACGGATATATCTATGATCCGGACGGGATCAAGCTTGACGTGGTATTTGAGATAAAGAACGTTAAGAGGGGCAGAATAAAGGAGTATGTGGAGAAGGTTCCCACAGCGAAGTACTTCGAGGGTGAGAGACCCTGGGGTGTCAAGTGCGATATCGCTCTTCCCTGCGCCACACAGAATGAGATCAACGGGGAGGATGCAAAGAAGCTTATCGAAAACGGCTGCTGGGCTGTTGCGGAGGGCGCAAATATGCCCAGTGATGCGGATGCCATTGATGCCTATCTCAAAGCTAAGATTCTCTATATGCCCGGAAAGGCTGCAAATGCAGGCGGCGTAGCAACATCAGCTCTTGAGATGAGCCAGAACTCCGAGAGACTTTCCTGGACCTTTGAAGAGGTGGACGGAAAGCTTAAGGACATAATGGTTGGTATCTATCATAAGGTTGCCGAGGCTGCAAAGAAGTACAGCTATGAGACGGACTTCGTGACCGGCGCAAATATTGCAGGCTTTGAAAAGGTGGCCGACGCCATGATGGCACAGGGACTTGTCTGATCTTTGCAGCAATTCGCTGTATCTGTCCGGGATCTGAAGGGCTTTAAGAGATACAGGAAAGCAAAAATAATAATCCCCCGGAGAAATGCTCTCCGGGGGATTGCTTTGTGTCAAAGGCCGCAGCGGATAAAGCTTTTTCGGGCTTTTTTATAACAGTGAATAGCCGAAGCCGTTACATATGGCATCGACCGGGATATTGGACTGACAGAGGGGGCATTTATCCGGTTCGAAGCTCTTGTACTCCGGAAGGTCTCTTAAGGAGTAAAGGGAGCGGATGGGAATATCGGCCACCTGTGTTGCAAGAGAGAAGATGGCGGCAACGCCCACAACCTCGCCTCCGTAGAAATTAACTGTCCTTACCGCGCTGTGCAGAAGTGAGCCGGTTGAAGCCGAGTCGATGAGCACTAGAACCTTCTTGCCCTTTATCATATGCTTATTGTTTTCCCTGAACATTATCTGTCCGCTTGTATTGTACTCGGGGCTTGTAATGTACATGGTCTGGTGGGCATTTGCGGAAAGGACTCCCGCCTTTGTGAGCCTGTCGGCGAGATAGGATCCCACAACCTCCATATTATCAAGACAAAGTATGGTATCTATGACATTGGTGGAGAAATAAAACTCCGCAAGCTCTTCTCCCGTAGCCCGGGCCTCCCTCTGACGGGATTTCATATCGCTTAAGTCCATATAGAAATTAACGTGGGATTTCGGAGTGATGAAATGCCCCGGTATGTAACGAAGAACCACATCCTTATTCCTGTGAAAATCGATTTTTTTATAAGCCTGCATTGCCTGCCCTCCTTAAGTTGTATTTGTGTCAATTATAGCACGATACAAGTGTAAAAGGTATTGGCATAATTGATTTTTTTTGTTATACTCTCTCTTTGTGGAGCTATAGGTATGTGTCTCCATTGTATTCTTAAAGGAGGATTAGTTATGAAAAAGAAGTTGGTTAGTTTATTACTGGCTGCCGTCTTTACTTCCACAATGCTTCTTTCGGCTTGCGGAAACAATTCCGGCGGAGCGACCATTGAGACTGTAAAGGAGGAAGCTCCGGCAGCCGAAGAAAAGGCTGAAGCTCCCGCAGAGGATGCGGCGGCGGATGCAGCAGCTGATACAGCCGCAGAGGCTGACAGCGGCAGTGCTGAAGCAGCGTCTGAAGGCTCTGACGATTACCATATCGGTATCGTTACCGGATCTGTTTCCCAGTCAGAGGATGACAGAAGAGGTGCAGAGGCTTTCCAGGCAAAGTACGGAGAAGACAGGGTTATGCTCGCAACATATCCCGACAACTTTACCGAAGAGCTCGAGACCACCATTCAGACCATCGTAAACCTCTCGGATGATGAGAAGATGAAGGCCATCATCGTTAATCAGGCCATCCCCGGAACTACCGAGGCTTTCCGTCAGATAAAGGAGAGAAGACCTGACATTCTCTGTATCGCAGGAGAGAGCCACGAGGATCTTCCCGAGATAGGAAGCGCAGCAGATCTTGTTTGTAACAATGACTTTGTGGCGAGAGGATATCTGATAATCCGCACCGCCCACGAGCTTGGTTGCGATACATTCGTACATATCTCATTCCCCCGTCACCTTTCATACGAGACCATGAGCCGCCGTGTAGCCATTATGAAGGCTGCCTGCGAAGAGTTCGGTATGAAGTTTGTGATGGAGTCAGCTCCCGATCCCACAACTGACGTGGGTGTACCCGGTGCACAGGCTTATATTGCAGAGCACGTTCCCGAGTGGGTTGAGAAGTACGGCCAGAATTCAGCATACTTCTGTACCAATGATGCACACACAGAGCCCCTTTTACGCGGACTTATCGAGAACGGCGGATACTTTATCGAGGCAGACCTTCCTTCACCTCTTATGGGATATCCCGGAGCGCTGGGACTTGATCTTACTGCGGAGGCAGGAGACTTTGAGAAGATCCTTGCCAAGGTTGAGAAGGCAGTCGTTGAAAAAGGCGGCGCAGGCAGATTCGGAACATGGGCATTCTCATATGGCTATACCGTTTCAGCAGGTCTTGCACAGCACGCTATGAACGTTATCGACGGAAAGAGCGAGCTTGCGGATATAGATGACATCTCTGCAGCATACGAGGTATTCTCACCCGGAGCAGCATGGAACGGATCCAATTACACCAATGCGGACACCGGAGTAAAGGCTGACAATACCTTCCTTGTTTATCAGGATACCTACATCATGGGAGATCCCGGAAAGTACATGGGTTCAACCGAGGTAGAGGTTCCCGAGAAGTACTTTACTACGAAGTAATTCAGTATACAGCCGCTTATATCTCAGATTGAGATGCCCCCACCTCTAAGCAAATCGCAGGCGGGGCGGGACTTGAAATAAGCGGATAACGGATCAGAGTGGGGAGACTTAAGGTCTCCCCATATTTAAGGATATAAGTCGGAAAGGTTATTAAGAAGAAATGGATAATGCACCTCTTCTTGAAATGCGCAATATAAAGAAGGACTTCTTCGGCAATCAGGTCTTAAGCGACATCAATCTCACCCTTAAGGAGGGAGAGGTCATAGGACTTGCAGGAGAGAACGGTGCAGGTAAATCTACGCTGATGCGTATACTTTTCGGTTCCGATGTGATAAGGGAAACGGGAGGATACGGCGGCGAGGTTCTGATACAGGGAGAAAAGGCGGACTTTCAGTCACCTTTTGATGCAATAGCAGCCGGTATCGGAATGGTACATCAGGAGTTTTCACTGATACCCGGATTTACTGCAACGGAGAATATCTTATTAAACCGGGAATCAAAGAAAAAAAGCGTATTATCAGAACTGTTCAGCGACCGTATGGATACGCTTGACAGAAAAGACATGGAAAGACGCGCCGCTGAAGCGATTCAGAAAATGGGCGTTAATATAGATAGCAGCATGCTTATAAATAACATGCCTGTCGGACATAAGCAGTTTACGGAGATCGCAAGAGAGCTGTCAAAGGAGCAGTTGAAGATACTGATACTTGACGAGCCGACAGCTGTCCTTACGGAGAAGGAGGCGGAGGCTCTCCTTGATTCCATAAGGGGAATGTCAAAGCGCGGGATCGCCGTTATTTTTATTACCCACAGGCTACATGAGATACTGGAGGTCTGTGACAGGGTCGTCGTAATGAGAGACGGAGTTGTAGTGGGAGATGACCCTGCCGCCGAAACCAGCGAGGCAAATATCACAAAGCTTATGGTGGGCCGTGAGGTTTCCATAGAGCGGGTGTCAGCTGAGAGTGAAGAGAAAAAGCCTGAAGAAAATGAAGAAGATGCTGACATAATCTTATCAATAAAGAATCTCTGGGTTGATATGCCCGGAGAGACCGTCAGAAACGTAAGTCTGGATGTTATCGACGGAGAGATCCTCGGTATCGGAGGACTCGCAGGTCAGGGAAAGCTTGGTATCCCGAACGGCATAATGGGTCTTTATGATGCCGGGGGAAAGGTGGTATTCAACGGTCAGGAGATACCCCTTAATTCTCCGAGAAAATGTCTTGATGCCTCCATTGCCTTCGTATCGGAGGACAGAAGAGGAGTGGGTCTTCTACTGGACGAGAGTCTGGAATGGAACATATCCTTCCCTGCGATGCAGGTACAGAATAAATTCTTAAAGAAGTACCTCGGAGGTCTCATCACCTGGCGCGATGACAGGGCTATACATGAGGTGACCCAAAAGTATATAGACGAGCTTCAGATAAAGTGTACCGGAACAAGGCAGAAGGCAAAGGAGCTTTCGGGAGGAAACCAGCAGAAGGTATGTCTTGCAAAGGCCTTCGCTCTCGGACCGAAGCTTTTATTTGTGAGCGAGCCCACCAGAGGCATAGATGTGGGTGCGAAGAAGCTGGTACTGGAGGCCTTGAAAAGCTTTAACAGGGATAACGGGGTCACGGTAGTTATGATCTCTTCTGAGCTTAATGAATTAAAGGCGACCTGCGACCGTATCGCCATTGTTTCCGGAGGAAGGATAGCGGGGACACTTCCCGCAACGGTTCCTGTGGAGGCTCTGGGTACGCTTATGATAAGTCAGGTTGTGTAAGGTAAGGAAAAGAAACTATGGAAGAAAACAGTATAAATTCAAGTGGAAGAATAAAGAGCCTGATCCAGGACTTCGGGCTTCCGAGGCTCATCATAACAGGCTTTCTGATCCTGTTATTGATCGTGGCACCGATAGTAGGAGCGGATCTTCCCACGCAGATATCAAATATTATTAACCGCTTCAGCTGGAACGGGATATTGGTGCTTGCAATGGTACCTATGGTTCACTCCGGCTGCGGCTTAAATTTCGGACTACCTTTGGGAATAATATCCGGGCTTCTGGGTGCGACGATATCCATAGAGCTTGGCTTTACCGGACCCCTATCATTCTTTATGGCGGTTCTTATTTCGACACCCTTCGCCCTTGTTTTCGGCTCGCTCTACGGCTGGCTCTTAAATAAGATAAAGGGCGGAGAGATGATGATAGCCACTTATGTGGGCTTCTCATCGGTGTCCTTAATGTGTATGATGTGGCTTTTACTCCCTTATCACAGTCCCAATATGGTCTGGGGTATGGCAGGAAAGGGTCTCCGTACCACCATAAGCCTGGAGGGATATTATAAGGAGGCGCTCGCGGATATCCTGCAGATAAATATCGGAAATCTGATGATACCTACCGGAGCGATCCTCTTCTTCGCTCTCCTTGCCTTCCTTATGTGGGCCTTTCTTCATACAAAGACCGGAACAGCTATGACGGCCGTGGGCTCCAATCCGGATTTCGCAAGGTCGGCGGGAATAAACGTAGATAAGATAAGACTCATTTCAGTAGTTATGTCAACCTGGCTTGCAGCGATCGGAATACTGGTCTACGAGCAGGGCTTCGGCTTTATCCAGCTTTATATGGCTCCCTTCTATATGGCTCTTCCGGCGGTTTCCGCGATCCTTATAGGCGGGGCTTCGGTAAATAAGGCGTCAATAATGAATGTGGTCATCGGAACCATTCTGTTCCAGGGAATAGTCACAATGACGCCTACCGTAATGAATAATATGATACATCTTGATATGAGTGAGGTTATAAGGATAATCGTTTCCAACGGAATGATCCTCTACGCTCTTACGAGGAAAACGGAGGGATCAAAATGAATAAGATGAATTTAGGTGATATATTCAGACGCTTCTCCGTTCCTTTGATGTTTGTCCTTATTTGTGCGGTATGTGCCCCTATTTCAGGGCTTTCTCCGAGCTACCTCGCAAATGAGATAGTAACCCGTATGGGCAGGAACGCCTTTCTTATCCTGAGTCTCCTGATCCCCATTATGGCGGGAATGGGACTGAATTTCAGTATGACCCTCGGGGCAATGGCGGGAGAGATCGGACTTATCCTCGTGTCCGACTGGCAGATAGTCGGGATCCCCGGAATGGTACTTGCTATGATAATCTCTGTTCCCATATCGGCTCTTCTCGGGCTTTTCTGCGGAAAGGTCCTCAATATGGCCAAGGGAAGGGAGATGATCACAAGCTATATAATAAGCTTCTTTATAAACGGTATATACCAGCTGGTGGTACTGTATCTCATGGGACCCGTGATACCGATAAAGCACAGCAATATCAAGCTTCCAAGGGGCTACGGTATCAGAAACACGGTTTCACTTCTCAGTATGAGACAGAAGCTTGACAATCTGATACCTCTCACAATAGCCGGGGTAAAGATCCCCGTTGCCACCTTTATAGTTGTATTCCTGCTCTGCCTTGTGATCATCTGGTTCAGAAAGACGAAGCTCGGACAGGATATGAGAGCAGTGGGACAGGATATGGAGGTCTCAAAGGATGCCGGAATAAACGTTGAGGGCACCAGGATCATTTCAATGGTGATATCCACTGTATTTGCCGGTGTGGGTATGATAATATATCTTCAGAATATGGGAAATATCGCAACCTACAGCTCCCACTCCCAGATAGGAATGTTCTGTATCGCGGCTCTTCTGGTGGGTGGTGCTTCCGTTGACAAGGCTTCAATAGGAAACGTATTCCTTGGCATAATCCTTTTCCACACCATGTTTATCGTGGCGCCGAAGGCCGGAACGGTCATTACGGGTGATTCCATGATAGGAGAGTACTTCCGCGTATTCGTTTCATATGCGGTAATCACGGTAGCTCTTATCATGTACGAAACAAATAAGAGAAAGAATAAGAGTAAGGCCGGTGAGGAGCTGGCCCGGGCGCAGGAGGAAGAAAAATGAAGGGGCAGCCTGATAAAAAAAGAATTCTGATCCGCATAGCTGCCATCATTGTAGTGGCTGCTGTCGCTGCGGCTATGTTTGTCATAGGAAGGGGTCATACTGTATACTTTGATAATAAGGTTCTGGAATACAATGGAAAGGAATACAAAGGACCATACAGCATCGAGGTTCAGGTTGACGGAGAAAAGGTCGCAAAGCTAAAGGACGGAGAGCGTGGAATGGCTCCCACCATGGGACAGAATTTTTCCATGGATCTTATCATAAAAGAGGAAAAGGGCGGAGAAGAGAAGAAACTGAGAGCAGCTCTTCCTCTCCCCTACAGTATGGACGGCATTATTATAAATCTTCCGGCGCTTTTAAACGGGCTTCCGGAGGATGCATATATGTCGGAATTCATTCCCACTCCATCCGATGAGGAGCTGGAGGATGAGGAGGTCGTCACCGATGAGATTGAAGGACTTATGAATTTCGGTGAAGACGGAGAACAGCAGGAGTAACAGGGATTTTTCCTGGGGAAAGGAGGCAGAAAAGATGAGCAGGATAAGGATTTCCGTTATTTTGGCGGTGGCGGCTCTGGCCACGCTGTTTTTATCGGCAGCGGTTTATGCCGCGGATGTGCATGTGACCTATGTGACACCTAAGGGTCTTTATACGGTGGCAGCCCCTGCAGGCTCCAATATGACCTGGATGGGACCCACGGATATCAATGTTGACGGCTATGCCTTCTGCGGCTGGGATGTTTCCCTTGCAAATGTAAAGCAGGACACGGTTACGAAAGCGGTTTACCTTCCAAAGGGCGGAACCACCGAGACAGCTGATATCTGTTATACCTGGCAGACCCTTCCTTCAGGGGTTTTAAGCTATTCCAATGTGACAAGCGCTACCATTCCAAAGGAGACCGCAAATTTAAAGAATGTTCCGACTCCTATGGAAAAAACCGGTCCCCTTACCGCTGCACAGGTGATCGCCTTAAATCCCGTGGGGATTCCCGGAAAAACCTGTGTCGTTAAGTGGTATAACGGCTCCACCGGGGAGCTCTGGAAGGCTGATGTGGTTCGTTACGGTGATTCACTTCCACAGCCCGAGGATCCCTGCATAAACGGACTTGAATTTACCGGATGGGACGGCAGCTGGACCAATATTACCGGGGACCGGAATATCGTAGGAAGCTTTTATAAGAATTACAAGGTAAAGTATATCTGTGAGGTATGCGGAGAGACCCTGGGAGAGGTCATGATACGTGAAAACGACGAGGTTCCCAGATTCCCGAGACAGCATATTTTACATGACCATAATAAAGAGGATCATCACTTCAAGGGCTGGTTCGATCCCGTCCTTCAGAGTGACGGATATACCGTGGTAGTTCTTGCGGACTATGACCATATTGAGCGTCATAAGGACTACGGTATTGCCAAGGATGAGGAAGTGGACGAAAATTCCAAGTATAACCGTGAAGAGAAAGACTGACGAGCGTCCCATATTTGTAATAGGACATAAAAACCCGGATACGGACTCCGTGTGTGCGGCAATCGCATATGCGGAGTTAAAGCGGCAGATCACCGGAAAGAATTATATTGCTGCGCGCTGCGGACATCTGAATGAGGAGACACATTATGTTCTTGACCGCTTCGGTGTTCAGCCGCCGGTATATATTACCGATGTCCGTGCCCAGGTCCGGGATATGGATATGCACACCCTTTCGGGGGATTCTGCGCTTCTTTCCCTGAATAAAGCCGGGGAAATGATGCATGAAGCCGGGGTGGTAACACTCTGTATCACGGAAGAAGGGAAGCTTTCGGGAATTGTCACTTCAGATGATATTGTCAGAGCCTATATGGATGTCTATGATGACAGGATCCTGTCAAAGGCCCGCACCCCTTTTGAAAACATTATCGAAACACTTGACGGTGATATAATCGCCGGAGACAGGACTCATGTCATGGAGTCCGGCAAGGTTGTGATAGCGGCGGGAAGTCCCGAAACCCTGGAGGACGCTCTCGAAGAGGGGGATCTTGTCATACTGGGGAACCGCTATGATACCCAGCTCTGTGCGATAGAGATGGGGGCAGGCTGTCTGATAATCTGTGACGGCGCAAAGGTGTCGGCCTCCATTACAAAGCTTGCTGTGGAAAAGGGGACAGGGATTATAGTCACGCCACACAATACCTTTACGGTAGCGAGGCTTATCCACCAGAGTCTCCCTGTCAGCTGTATTATGAAAAAAGAGGGGCTTATTTCCTTCCGGATGGACGAATACATAGAGGATATCGAGCCCACCATAACACAGATGAGACACCGCTATTTTCCCGTTCTGGACAAAAGGGACAATTTTGTCGGAATGATTTCCAGAAGGAATTTCATGGGCGTGAAAAAGAAGCAGCTTGTCCTCGTTGACCACAATGAGAAAAGCCAGGCTGTCCGCGGCATGGAGGACGCGGAGATCCTTGAGATAATAGATCACCACAGACTCGGAACCGTTAATACGCTTTCTCCCGTGTTTTTCAGAAATCAGCCCTTGGGCTCTTCATCCACCATCGTCTGGCAGATGTATAATGAAAACAACGTAAAGATAAGCCCGGAGGTCGCCGGTCTTCTTCTTTCTGCCATTCTTTCGGACACTCTCATGTATAAAAGCCCTACCTGTACGGAAACAGACCGCGTAGCCGGAAAAGAGCTTTCGGAGATCGCGGGTGTTGATGCCGGGCAGTTCGCACGTGAAATGTTCCGCGCCGGATCGAATCTTGAAAAAAAGACCGCGGACGAGATCATCAGACAGGATTTCAAGCGTTTCTCCATTGGTGAAAAAACCATAGGTATCGGTCAGATAAATGCTATGGACACAGAGGAGCTTTCACTTATCCGGGAAAAGATACTTCCGGTCCTTAACGAGAAAAGAAGTGAAGCAGGGATTGATATTGTTTACTTCCTTTTGACGGATATCATCGGGGAGAATTCCGAGGTACTCCTTGCAGGGAAGGAAGGAGCCCGGATCATTGAGAATGCTTTTTCCTGCCAGGTGGAGGATGACGTGAAGGCAATGCTCCCGGGAGTGGTATCCAGAAAGAAGCAGTTCCTGCCTGCGATACTTGAGGTAATGCAGAGCTGACACCAGGTCTTAATGGGGAGTCAATGGGACGGCTCCAATGCCGTTAAGTTAAGCATTTTGTCATCCTGGGGGAAGCACCCCTGTCATCCTGGGCGAAGCACCCCTGTCATCCTGAGCGAAGCACCCCTGTCATCCTGAGCGAAGCACCCTTGTCATCCTGAGCGAAGCACCCCTGTCATCCTGAGCGAAGCGAAGGATCTTTTCTTCCGGAGAGAAAGATTCTTCGGGCTTTGCCCTCAGAATGACACTAACTTAGCTGTATTGGGACGGTTCTTTTTGACTCCTTGAGTCATTTGGCTTTGACATTTCTGCCTTTCTAGCTGTCTGTTCGACACATAACATTTCCATATACATCCGACCCCGATAGGAAATGAAAAATCGGTGATTCTATCGGGAGATTATTTATTTCCGGACGGAGCCTGCCCCGATAGGAAATGAAAAATCGGTGATTCTATCGGGGGATTTTTTATTTCCGGACGGAGCCTGCCCCGATAGGAAATGAAAAATCGGTGATTCTATCGGGAGAATTCTCATTTCCGGACGGAGCCTGCCCCGCTGAAGATGAGTGTATCAGAGTTTCTGTCTTATATGAAAGGTAAGGGTGCTCCCGAAGCCGGTAAACAGTTGTACCGGGTACTGAGAGACTTTTTAAATAACTATCTTGTTCTGCTGTTTGGTGCCGGCATTGCCATGGCGGGAAAAACGGTAGGCGATGTCCTCGTAAATCTGCTCACCTGCCCCGGGATCGGGGTATCGCTCTCCGTATTTATGCTGTCCGGTCTGTATATCGGAGAAAAGAACCGGCGCGGAATGGAAATGCTCGTCCGCAGAGCCTTGATCAATGTTGGTTTCATGGTCATATTATCTTTGGCCGCGATCATCGCCGCTCCTGCGCTTCTGAATGTTTTTCTTCCGGCACTGGATCCTGCCAAACGGCCGGAAGCCATCATCTGTGTGCGGGCCATGCTTTTAAAAATGCCATTTTTTGTTGGATTTGAAACATATACGTCTTATCTTCAGAGTATCGGAAAGACACGACACTACAACGTATTATCTTTCTGTGGTATTATAGTATTCTACATACCCGCCATGTTATTTTTCAGTTCCCGGTTTGGCGCACCCGGCACGATCATAAGCATACCTGCCGGCATGTTACTCGCTGTCCTCGCATACTACTTTCTCCTTTGGATCAGACTACGCCGCCATCCCTCAATGGACGACTTTTTCTATCTGACTGAACAGTTCGGAGCCGCCGGAACAACTGAGTTTTATACGACAGTTAGATCCGCTTCGGATATGGACAGGTGTCTTGATGATGTGAGAGAACTGCTGAACAGGGAAGGCATTTCATTAAGATCAGTCAATCATATCACGCTTATCATCGAAGAACTCTGCGTAAACACCATGACCTATGGTTTCCCTTCGGAAAAGGAAGAAAAAAGAGCTATAGAGATCCGCCTGCTGGTGGAAAAGGAGGATGTTATCTTAAGGATCCAGGATAACTGCAGGCAGTTCAACGTGACGGAAAAGTATGAAGAGATAAGAAAGCAGGAAGCCTGCCCCGAAAACCCTATGGGACTTATACTTGCAAATTCATTTGTTGAAGATATCCGCTATCTCAGTACGTTGAATCTGAATAATATAATCGTCACCGTTAAGAGGTGAAAAAGCATAATTATGTCACATGGGATTACAGTCGACAGGTGGAAAGGAAAGTATATTCGAATGAATAAAAGGGTCTTTATTATATTTTTAATATCTGTATTTTTATCAGCGGCTTCGGCGGCTGATGTATTTGCGTACGAGAAAACAGATATAACCGTGTATATCTTTGACAAGGATCATACGACAACATTTCATTGCATCTCTGCAAATGATATGCCTGTTCCCTATGTTGATGTGGAAGAATATCTGGATAGTACCTATACCATCGATTTCCGGACTGAAAGATTAAGTGATGGAACCTATAAGATAAGCAATAAAAACGGATTTATGATAGTGGATCCGGGAAACGATACGATCCATTTTGACCAGTTTGAAATGTTTTTATACAACGAATGCTATATAGCACCTGATTATCCTGAACAGACAAAATTCACGAAAAATATGGGCATAGAGTATTCGGACCATGCGGATCCCTTTGATATGGATCTTAAAAAATATCACATAGATATCATAGAGCAGGATAAAAAAGTATATCTACCCCTGTCTACTATTTCTGATATTACATGTATTACATACAATACGGCAGTTTACGCAGATGGAGAAATATCTGTCAATTTCGCGGATTCTACGCCTTTTGTGGGTTGTAATATTGATCAGAACCCGGATGTTCCGCGAAAAGAAAGCGAGATCAGGTATTCCTATGACGAACTCTGTTTTTTGATGGACTGTTTATACGGCTGCCCGTCCAGCTGTATCCTTGCCGAATCTATAGAAAACAGAGGATTTGACAGAACCCTGGATGAATATAATGAGGATACACGATATATAAAGAGGCTGCTGAATTCCGAAAATATCATAGATTATATGTTCGGAGCATGGTCCCTGTCAGGTTTGCTGTATGACGGAGGTCATACGGGATTTTGCGTTATGGACTATGATTCGGAACTTGCCCCGGCAGTCTATAACGCCTTCAACGAGGTTTTTAATGATCATCCTGACGATCCCAGGCTGGATTTATATTGGAGATGTACGGAAGAACAGAAAAACAGACAAAATAAAATGTTCGAAATACAAAACTGGCTATCCGGGTATGACAGCTATAAGCCTGTATTTCAGGAAACAGAAGATGCGGATCATTCATGCAGTTATTACGAATATGACGATACGGGAATATATGCATTTAACTCGATTTACAATGATGGGTGCTTATATCTGAAGAGAGCCCTTGATCTTGCAAAGGAACACGGAATAAAGAACTTTGTGCTGGATATTTCCCATAATGTGGGGGGAGATGATAGCCTTACTACATATTTTCTAAGTATGATTGGAGAAGGAAACAGATTATATTTTGAAGGTTCCCGGACTCATAATAAGACGGAGGTAATATTTGATTTCGATCTGGATCAGGACGGTGTTTTTGAGCAGTCAGACGAGAGTAACGACTATCATTTTAATTACGCGGTTCTCTGCTCCAGGCGAACCTTTTCCAACGGAAATACTATCGCATGCCGTGCAAAAGAAGCAGGGATCCCGATACTCGGGGAAAAGAGCGGCGGCGGAACTTGTAATCTTATTCTGCTCAGGACACCACAGGGGTTTGTATCAAACATAGCCGCAGGGTATAAATATACGTATAAAAAAGGCGGAGATATGGAAGACGGAGCGGAGCCTGATTATGACCTTACCAAACTGACCCCGGACGGTAAGACAGATTACAGCGATTTTTATAATTATGAACTTATAGATTCGATCCTTGATAAGCACTATTCTTCGGAAGATAATGTCGAGCCGGGCCCTTCACCTATCACTGTGTCGGATAATAAGCCCATGGCTGTTTCCACTGAAACAAGGGGAGATTCCAGGATAAGCTACGCCCATGAGATACCCTTCTATTGGAAAGGGAAGCTCACCCCGGAGAGTTTCGGAGGCATTACTGTTTCTGAGGGCGATTCCACATATAAAGTCACAAAGATAAAGGCTAATAAGAAAAGAAAGCGTTTCCGGATAACAGGGCTTGAGGGCGCAGACAGGGAAACTGTAAAGAAGATAAAGAAAGCAACGAAAGGCAGTAACGGCCTGCCCTTTAAGTGCAATCCTTATTATGTGAGGAATACTGACAGTGTAAAGCTTAAATTCAAAAAGAACGGGGACCTTAAGTCAGTTAAGGTCCTGATAAACGATAAGTATTACAAGGCAAAGAAGGGTGAATGGAGCTACGACAGCGATAAAAAGGAAGTATTGTTCACGGGCGCGAACCTGAACGGAAGCTATAAGAATTAGTGAGGGCAATCAAATATGGTATAATTTCCAGTGTTGATGCTGCTTCTGAATAGGGCATGATAGAAAAGAAAGAGAGGGCATTAATAAAAAAGCTCGCCCTTGCAGCTCATAAAACAAGGTATCTGAAAAAAGCTAACAGAAAACAACAACGAAGCCACAATCACCAACTACCGGTATAACTTCCAGAGATTCATTACGCCTGAGCTTGCCAAAAAAGATATCACCGGATCAACAAAGGCTGGGTTAAAGGCATATACGCAGGAAATGGTAAACAGACTGCATCCCCTTAAAAAGGCATATCTCAAGTATAAAGGGGTTATCAACCTGATCTTTAGCCATGCTGTGGAATATGACATTATCCCTGTGAATCCGGTTTCTGCTATACGGAATAATGTTTATATCAAGTCCTGTGTTGCTGAAAAAGCCACCCCAGAGGAAAAGATCCTGTCGAATGAAGAAATAGAACGGGTGAAGGATTCAGTCCGTCATAAGATGGATAATAAAAGGTATAATGGTAACCGAGCGTGCAAGGCTCCTGGGGCACTCTGTGGAGACCAATGATACTACAGCTACGCATCAAAAGATGGTCTGGATGACCTTAGAACGCTGTTAAATGGGCAGGTCTCACCCGGGTCTCACCATAACGTGATAGCATTCCCAAAAGAAAGAAGCCTCAAGTCCAGTAAACTCAAGGCTTCCAACTGATAAAAAAGCTGCGGAAGATGGCGAAAGGTCCGGTGGACCTTTCGCGGCCGCGAAAAGCCGTGCTGAGCACGGCTGCGGCCCGCAGACTTGAACAGGCGAAGCCTCTTCAAGTCTGTATCGCAAAAAAGGAACCAGCTCCTTTGAGCTGGTTCCTTTTTCTGCGGAAGATGGGACTTGAACCCACACAAGCTTGCGCTCACAAGATCCTTAGTCTTGCTCGTCTGCCAGTTCCGACACTTCCGCGTATTGTTCCGATCGACTCCCGCCGCGCGGCACGAATGATATATTATCATTCTGAGAAACAAAAGTCAATAGTTTCTGTTCAAACGCAATTTAGGGTAAAAATTTGTAAGTAATTATGATATAATACGAAACAGATTTTATTCAGACAGATAATTAGTTATTAGTCGGAAGGGGTGAAATATGAGTAAAAAAATAATATTGAGCTCGGAAGTTTGACAGTCCGGACGCAGATAACTGAATCTTAAACCCACCTCAAGCCCTTGTAAAGACTGGATTCTCCGGTCTATTTTTTTTGTCAAAATTTGTGCATTTTATTGTGGCTATTTGTGTCT